>Ga0207649_10000036_pt1 | contig 132545 bp, 122 predicted proteins | sample KBSC43metaG_FD_184317 | JGI IMG/M metagenome (GOLD analysis project Ga0207649, IMG submission 184317) | Corn rhizosphere microbial communities from Kellogg Biological Station, Michigan, USA - KBS C4-3 metaG (SPAdes) (version 2) | ecosystem: Host-associated > Plants > Roots > Rhizosphere >... | reverse complement strand
TGACGGCCATGACACAGAACGGCCAGACGGCGCGCTGGCGCGCCGCAATCGCCGCGCGCGAGGCCGTGTTCGTGGCGCGGCACGAGCGCCATGGCGTGGTGGGGATGACAAGTTTCGGGCGCTCGCGCGATCCGGATCTGGGACCGGATGGCGAGGTCTACACGCTCTATGTCGATCCGGCTTTCTACGGCGAAGGCGTGGGCCGCGCGCTTTTGGCGGGCGCATTCGCAGACCTTAGCCGGCGCGGATTTTCCTCCTGCATCATCTGGGCGCACGCGAAGAACCCGGCGCGCTTCTTCTATGAGAGGCTGGGCGGGCGGCTGGTGGCCGAACGCACGGTGCGGCTGATGGGTGAGCCCATTCCGGAAGCGGCGTTTGCCTGGACTCGGCTCGCGGTCAGGACACGCAGCGTCGCGGGCTAACCCTTCAAGTCCTTCGGCCGGATGAAATGGGTGAGTTCGCCTTCGGCGAAGGCAAGCTCCTTCCATTTCTCTATATCGAATTCGAAGATGCCGAGCGCACAGGTGGGAAAACCTTCGGCCATCGCGCGCACGCGATCCTTCGCCTTGTCGCTCTTGGGCCGCTTCACGAGATGCAGTGCGAGCGACTCCAACCCCGGATTGTGCCCGATGACCATCAGGCTTTCTGGTTTGGCCGGCGCCTTGCGCAACTCGGCAAAGATGAGGTTGGGCGAGGCGAGATAAAGCACAGGCGGAAATAGCGCCTCGGACGGTTTGACGAAGGCTTGCGAAACGTCCTGCCAGGTTTCGACTGTACGGCGCGCCGGAGAACACAGAACAAAGGCGGGCTGCAGGTCGTTTTCTGCCAGCCAAACACCGAGCCTTGCAGCGTCGGCATGACCGCGAGCGGCGAGCCCGCGGGCGGAATCGTCGGCGGACGGTTCGGCAGGCACGGCCTTGGCGTGGCGCAGGATGTAAAGGCGTTTCAATGCCGTCAGGCCACCTGATAGCGCGCCCGCGCGCCGCGCTCGATGGCGGCGGCGGTGAGCCGGTCGAGGCCAAGCTCGCGGCGCAGGTTTTCGATCACGCGGATTTCCTCGAGCATGACGCGGCTGTCGGCAAGCGCCACTTCCAGCGCCAGCCAGAATGCCGTCTCGCGCAAATGCGCAGGCAAACCCGCCTTGATCAGGCCCAGCACCGCGTGAATGCCTTCGGGCTCCTGCAGCAGCGCCGCGCAATCCTTGGCCACGGCGGCCAGACGATGTTCCTCGAAATCCTGAAACACAGGCAGCGTCTTGACGAGCTGGCCGATGGTCTTCAATTCGCGTTCGCTCATCACGCCGTCGGAGGCCGAGATCACCACCATCACATAGATGAGCGCGGAATGGTGACCGATGGTGTTCATCTGTGCTGGTCGAGCCTTTCGGGAGCCCAGCGACGATAGGCGGCTTGACCCCCGAGCGGCAAGGCGGCAAGACGCGGGCCCATGGCCACGCACAAGAAACCCGGCAAATGGCGGCCCCGCACGAAAGCCGTGCGGGGCGGGCAGACGCGCTCGCCGTTTCAGGAAACCTCCGAAGCACTGTTTTTAACGTCGGGTTATGCCTACGAATCCGCCGAGGAATCCGAAGGCCGTTTCACCGGCGCGTCGCCCGGCTATCAATACAGCCGCTTCGGCAATCCCACCGTCAGCATGTTCGAGGAACGCATGGCGGCGCTGGAAGGCGCGCCGGTTGCGCGCGCGACGGCCAGCGGCATGGCGGCGGTCTCGGCGACGTTCCTGAGTGCGCTCAGGCAGGGCGATCATGTGATCGGCGCCAAGGCGATGTTCGGCGCCTGCCGCCATGTGATCGAGGAAATCCTGCCGCGCTTCGGCATCACCCATACGCTGGTGGACGGGTGCGACGCTTCCGAATGGAAAAGCGCGGTCAAGCCCGAGACCAGGATGCTGTTCCTGGAGACGCCGGCAAATCCGACGCTTGCCATTTGCGACATGAAGGCGATTTCCAAGATTGCCAATGATGCGGGCGCACGCCTGGTGGTGGACAACGCCTTCGCATCCCCGGCGCTGCAGCGGCCGATGGAATTCGGCGCCGACATCGTGGTGCATTCCTCGACCAAATATATCGACGGCCAGGGCCGCGCGCTGGGCGGCGTGATCCTGTGCAAGGAGGATTTCCTCAACGATCATCTGCAGAGCTTCATTCGCAACACCGGACCTTCGATCAGTCCGTTCAATGCGTGGCTGCACCTGAAGAGCCTCGAGACGCTCGATCTACGGATGCGCGCCCATAGCGCCAATGCGCAGACCATTGCCGATTTCCTGGCGAAGTCGAACAAGGTCCGTCGCGTGCTCTATCCCTTCCGCGACGACCATCCGCAGCACAATCTGGCGCGGACGCAGATGGATGCGGGTGGCGGCGTGGTGGCGTTCGAGATCGACGGCGGCAAGAAAGAGGCGTTCCGGTTCGAGAACGCGCTGAAACTGATCGACATCTCCAACAATCTGGGCGACGCCAAGAGCCTGATAACCCATCCCGCGACGACCACGCACAACAAGGTCAAACCGGAGGCGCGCGCGGCCATGGGCATCAGCGACGGAATGCTGCGGCTTTCCGTGGGGCTCGAAGATCCGGCGGATCTCTGCGAAGACCTTGAAGGGGCCCTCGCCCAGCTCTGACCAGCCATGCGCGGGCCTCTCGACTCCTACACGCTTCGCCGCGCTATGATGGCCTCTTCGTGGAGGCCTCATGTCCGAACATCACGCGAGCGTCGCCTGGAAGCGCACCAGCGCCGAACACACTTACGACACGTATAACCGGGCCCATGAGATGCGGTTCAAGCACGGCAAAATCGTGCTGCCTGCATCCGCGGCGCCGGAATTCAAGGGCGATGCCGATCGCGTCGATCCGGAAGAAGCCTATGTGGCGTCGCTTTCGAGCTGTCACATGCTGACATTTCTCGCGATCTGCGCCCGCAAGCGGTTGAGCGTCGATGCCTATGAGGACGATGCCGTGGGTTTCTTGGAGAAAGGCCCGAAAGGAAAATTGTGGGTGGCGCGCGCCACGCTTTCGCCGCGCGTGACATTTTCTTCCGGCGTGACCGTAAGCGCGGCGATGCTCGACGAATTGCACCACCTGTCGCACGAGGAATGCTTTATTGCCAATTCCGTTAACACAGAAATCGCGGTGAACCCGCGACATTAATCTGTTAACGCAAGTGCCGATCCGGCTTGCAAAGCACGTCGGCGCACTCGAATATTACCGCATGAGCACCACCGGCCCACTTTACGAACGCGTCACGCACGACATCCGCGTGGCGGTGAAACCCGCCTATCTCGAAGACCAGTCGGAACCCGATGAAGGCAAATTTCTCTGGTCGTACACGATCACCATCGAGAACCGCGGGAAGGAAACCGTGCAACTGATTTCGCGCTACTGGCACATCACCGATGCGATCGGGCGCGTGCAGGAAGTGCGCGGGCCGGGCGTGGTGGGCGCGCAGCCCGTGCTCGAACCGGGACAGAGTTTCGAATATACGAGCGGCTGCCCCCTGCCGACGGCGTCGGGCACGATGGCCGGGTGCTACCAGATGAAGAAGCTCCGGGGCGAACAGTTCGAAGCCGAAATTCCGGCTTTCCTGCTCGAAAGCCCGTATGAGCGGCGCAGAGTTCACTAAACCGGCCATTAAACCCTATTCTGCTTCGGGTTGATCTCGGACGGGGCTTTGCGCGTAAACTGCGTATCCAACGTCCAGGCGGCATTTCCATGAACGATATTGTGAAACCCAATGCGTTGTGCGCGGCCCAGCCCGCACCAAAAGACCCGCGCCCCACGCGGAGCGAGGCCGAGCGCGCCATCCGCACGCTTCTGTTGTGGGCGGGCGACGATCCCGACCGCGAAGGCCTGCTCGATACTCCGGCTCGCGTGGCGCGTGCGTTCGAGGATTGGTTCTCCGGCTATGCGGAAGACCCCGAAGCCTATCTCGCGCGCACCTTCGAGGAAGTGGACGGCTATGACGAGATGGTGGTGCTGAAGGACATCCGCTTCGAATCCCATTGCGAGCACCATCTGGCGCCGATCATCGGGCGCGTGCATGTCGGCTACCTGCCCAACAAGAAGGTTGTCGGCATCTCCAAGCTGGCGCGCGTGGTGGAAGCGTTCGCGCGGCGGCTTCAGGTGCAGGAGAAGATGAACGCGCAGATCGCCCACTGCATCCAGACCGTGCTGGAGCCCAAGGGCGTCGCCGTGCTGATCGAAGCGTCGCATCAGTGCATGACGACGCGCGGCGTTCACAAGACGGGCGTCAGCATGGTGACGTCGATGATGCTGGGCGCATTCCGCGAAGATCCGAGCACGCGGCGCGAATTCCTGCACGTCATCGGCAATCCGAGTTCGAAAGCGGATTGCTAGAGCGTTGGTTCCGTCAGTTCGTGGACCTTGCCGCAGAACTCGCAGCGGGCGCGGATGATTCCATCCGGGTCGGCGAGATGGGCGCGGTCTTCGGCGGAATAGGATTTCAGCACCGAGGCGATACGCGCGGTGTCGCAATCGCAGCGGAACGTCAGCGGCTCCGGGGGCAGCACGCGCACTTCGTCTTCATGGAACAGGCGCCACAGCAGATTTTCGCCTGACAGCGATGTGTCGACGAGTTCCAGGTCTTCGACGGTTTTCAGGAACAATGACAGGCGTTCCCATTCGTCGTCGTCGCGGGCGCGTTCGGGGGTAGCTTGCAGCATGATGCCGCCCGCACGCCATTCGGGTTCGGCTTGGCCGGGCGTGAAGACGGGGGCGGCGGCCATCCGGATCATGGTGGGCAATTGTTCGGATTGCGCGAAATAGGTTTCGGCGCTGGCAGCGATGCCGTCTGCCGAAAGTTCGACGATACCCTGATAGGTGTTGCCGCCGCGGCGCGGTTCGATGGTGATGGCGAGCGCGCCCTGCCCTGCGAGCCCCACGAAATCCTTATTCTCCAGTCTGTCGAAGCGCTGGCGGTCGAGACGTGCGAAACCGCGCAGGCCTGCGGGACGGTCTTCTTCCGCACCGTAGTAATCGACGGTGACGAGATCGAGCGGGCCGTCGCTTTTGGTCTGCACCGTGAGGCGGCCGTCGAGTTTCAGGACGCTTCCGAGAATGGTTGCGAGTGCCAGCGTTTCGCCTGCGATACGCGCGGCAGGTTCCGGCAACAGATGTGCGCTCAAGGCACGCGTGGAGGTTTGGTCCAGACGGATCAGCCGGCCGCGCACGCCTGCCTGGGGCAGGTCGAACGGCAACACGAAATCGCCCGGCGGGGCGGGGGTGTAAGGCGCGGTCTTATCGGACATTGGCTCGATATAGGCCGGATTGACGGAACTTCAACCGAGACACCACGCCAGGATCGCCTTCTGGGCGTGGACGCGGTTTTCGGCTTCGTCGAACACGACAGATTGCGGGCCGTCGATCACGTCGTCCGTCACTTCCTCGCCGCGATGGGCGGGGAGGCAGTGCATGAAGATGGCGTCTTTCGCGGCGCGCGCCATGAGGCGGCTGTTCACCTGGTAGGCCTTGAGCAGATTATGACGCTTGGTCGAGTCTTCATCGCCCATGGAGACCCAGGCGTCGGACACCACGCAATCGGCACCCGCGACGGCTGTTTCGGGATCTTCGGTGAAGACGACGTCGGCGCCTTGCGCTTTCGCCCATTCGCGAAGTGCGGGCCGCGCGCTCAATTCGCGGGGACTGGCCACGCGCAGCTTGAAGCCGAAACGCGGGGCTGCGTGCACCCACGATGTGAGCACGTTGTTGGAATCGCCGCTCCACGCGATGGTGGCGCCCTTGATGGAGCCGCGATGCTCCTCGAACGTCATCACGTCCGCCATCACCTGGCAGGGGTGCGAAAGCTTGGTGAGGCCGTTGATGATCGGGATGGTGGCGTTGTCGGCCATTTCCTGCACCATCTCATGGTCGAGCAGGCGGATCATCACCGCATCGACGTAACGCGACAGCACGCGCGCGGTGTCGGCAATCGTTTCCTCGCGCGCGAGCTGCATTTCCGAGCCGGTCAGCATGAGCGTGGTGCCGCCCAGCTGGCGCATGCCGATATCGAACGAGATGCGGGTGCGGGTGGACTGCTTGTCGAAGATCATCGCAAGCACACGGCCCTGCAAAGGCTGATCCTTGTCGGGCGTGCCTTTGGGCAGGCCCTTGCGCTTTTCCTTGCGGGCCCGCGCATCGGCGACCAGATGCTGCAACGTGCCGGAATCGAATTCGGCGAGATCGAGGAAATGTTTGGCTTCCCCGACCCGTCCTGCGGGGGCGTTCATGCGGCTACCGACGCCTTTCCCGCTTCGAAATCGCGCGCGGCGGAATCGAGCTTCTCCATCGCTTCGCGCACATGGGTTTCGTCGATGTTGAGCGGCGGAAGCAGCCGCACGACATTGTCGCCCGCGCCGAGCACGAGAACGCCGTGTTTGCGCGCGGCGGCGACGAAATCGGTGTTGGGCACGCGCATCTTGAGGCCGAGCATCAGACCCTGGCCCCGCACATCTTCGAACACATGGGGATGTTCGGAGATCAGGCGCGTGAGTTGCTGCTGGAGATAGTTCCCGACGGTGCGGACGTGTTCGAGGAAACCGGGCGCCAATACTTCGTCGAGAACGGCGCTGCCGACGGCCATGCCGAGCGGATTGCCGCCGAACGTGCTGCCATGCGTGCCCGCGACCATCCCTTTCGCGGCTTCCGCCGTTGCAAGGCAGGCGCCGATGGGAAAACCGCCGCCGATGCCCTTGGCGATGGCCATGATATCGGGTCTCACGCCGCTCCATTCATGCGCGAACAGTTTGCCGGTGCGGCCGACGCCGGTCTGGATTTCATCGAATATCAGAAGCAGGCCGCGCTCGTCGCAGATCTTGCGAAGCGCGCGCAAAAACTCCGGATCGGCGGGACGCAATCCGCCTTCGCCCTGGATCGGTTCGATCATCAGCGCGGCTGTGGCCGGCGTGATCGCGGCTTCGAGCGCCTTGAGATCGCCGAACGGTACCTGGTCGAAACCTTCGACCTTGGGGCCGAAGCCTTCGAGATATTTCGCCTGACCGCCGGCCGCAATTGCCGCAAGCGTGCGGCCGTGGAAGGCGCCTTCGAAGGTGATGATGTGGAAGCGTTCGGGATGGCCGTTCGCATAGTGATAGCGACGCGCCATCTTGATCGCGCATTCGATCGATTCCGCGCCGGAGTTGGTGAAGAACATCGTGTCGGCGAAGGTCGACCCGACGAGTTTCTTCGACAATTTCTCCTGGCCGGTGATGCGGTAGTTGTTGGAGGTGTGCCAGACCTTCTGCGCCTGCTCCATCAGGGCGGCGACGAGTTTGGGATTGGCGTGACCCAGCGCGTTCACCGCAACGCCCGCGCCGAAATCGAGATATCGCTCGCCATCCTCCGCGAAGAGATAGGGCCCTTCGCCCCGCACGAACGCGACGTCCGCACGGGCATAGGTTGGCAACAGCGAGGGAAACACTTCGTCCTCCAAGGTTTGTGCAGGGCGGGCTTTATCGGCCGCGTGGGTGTTGAGGGTCAAGGAAGGAAGCCCTTCCGGCGGTGCGGGCATGGCCGCAATGCCGAATTGAACCTCACTTTTTGAAGAGAGGGGGTGGGTGGGGGTATCGGTCTCCGTCGAATGGCGTGTTCAGGAATGTGAATATAGACACCTGTAGGATAAAAGTCAATACCAAAAAGCCCGGCATTTCTGTGGACAAGGACTGGCTAAAGCAGCATCGCGCTTGTGCAGCAACTAGGCCTTGCTACGATATCTTGTGGGGTCAGCGATGGAGCCGGGCATGGGTTGGACCGACGAACGGGTAGAGCAATTGAAGAACCTCTGGACCGAGGGATTGTCGGCCAGCCAGATCGCACGCGCCTTGGGCGGGGTGACCCGCAACGCCGTGATCGGCAAGGTGCACAGGCTGGGCCTGGCCGGACGCGCCACGCCCGCCCGTGTGGACCGCCCCCGCCTGCCGAGCGCGCCGCGCGTCACCATGCGCGCCCATCATGTGCCCGAGCCGCCGGTGGTGGAGGAAGAGCCCATCACCCTGGACGACGGCAACCACGCCACTGTGCTGACCATCAACGACCGCATGTGCCGCTGGCCGATCGGCGATCCTTCCGAGAACGAATTCCATTTCTGCGGCCGGAAGCCCAAGGGCGGCTCGCCCTATTGCGAGGCCCATGCCCGCAAGGCCTACCAGCCGCAGCAGCCGCGCCAGGCCAAGGGGCGGATGGCAAGCTGAAATTGAGCCGTTCGTTTTGCAGGTTCGAACACCCCTCTCTCCTTTCGGACAGAGGGGTGTTTGATTTTTGAGGCGTGTTTGCTCTTCACTAGGCAGAGCGACATCAGCGGGGTTTGACGATGACGACGGTTTACGACTTCAAGGCAAAGACGCTTGCAGGCGATGAAATCCCGCTCTCGAATTTCCGCGGGCAGGTTCTGCTGATCGTCAACACGGCGAGCAAATGCGGGTTCACGCCGCAATATGAAGGGCTGGAGAAGCTCTACGAAAAGCTGCACGGCGAAGGGCTGACGGTGCTGGGCTTTCCCTGCAACCAGTTCGGTTCGCAGGAGCCCGGCACGGAAAGCGAGATCGGCGCATTCTGCCAGAAGAATTACGGCGTGAGCTTTCCGATGTTCGCCAAGATCGACGTCAATGGCGACGACGCCCACCCACTCTACAAATTCCTCAAGAAGGAAGAGAAGGGCGTGCTAGGGACGCAGGCGATCAAATGGAATTTCACGAAGTTCCTGATCGATAAAGACGGCAACCCGGTGGAGCGCTACGGCTCGACGACCAAGCCGGAAGATATCGAAGGCGATATTCGCAAGCTGCTTTGATCCCGTCCCCACCCGCCGCGCTTCGCGCGTCGACCTCCCCGCGCAGGGGGGAGGTAAGGACTAACTCGTCACCATCTCATCGAGCGAATAGCCCGCCGAACGCACCGTCCGGATGGGATCTTTCGTGCCGTCGATGTTGAGCGCTTTGCGCAGGCGGCCGACATGGACATCCACCGTTCTTGCTTCGACATAGATATCCGAACCCCACACCGCATCCAGCAATTGTTCGCGGCTGAAGACGCGGCCGGGGTGCTGGATCAGATGATCGAGCAGTTTGTATTCGGTGGGGCCGAGATGGACTTCGCGGCCGCTGCGGCGGACGCGGTGGGCGACGCGATCCATTTCGATGTCGCCGACCTTGACGGTGTCTTCGGAGAGGCTGGGCCGGATGCGGCGCATGACGGCGCGCAGGCGGGCGAGCAATTCGGTCATCGAGAAGGGCTTGGTGATGTAGTCGTCCGCGCCGGTGTTGAGACCGCGCACGCGATCGGCCTCCTCGCCGCGCGCGGTGAGCATGAGGATCGGTACGTTGCGGCTTTCGGGCCGGGCGCGCAACCGGCGGCAGACTTCGATACCGGAGAGTTGCGGCAGCATCCAGTCGAGCAAGACGAGATCGGGCTTTTCCTCCGCTGCGAGAAGCAACGCTTCCTCGCCGTCGGTGGCTTCGACCACGCGATAGCCTTCGCGTTCGAGATTGTAACGCAGAAGCGTGACCAGTGCGCTTTCGTCTTCGGCGACAAGGACGGTGGGCTTCAGCATCACTGGTGTCCGTAGGGTACGCTCGTTTCGCTGGTGACGTCGGCTTTCGGGCGGTCGGGGGCGAGATGATCGCCGCTCACCATGTGGTAGACGGTCTCGGCGACGTTGGTGCAGTGATCGCCCGCGCGTTCGATGTTCTTGGCCACGAACAACAGATGCGTGCACAGGCCGATGGTGCGCGGATCTTCCATCATGTAGGTGAGGAGTTCGCGAAACAGGCTGTTGTAGATCTCGTCGATCTCGCCGTCCTGTTTCCACACGGCCTGGGCGCTGGCCGCATCGCGGCGCGCATAGGCATCGAGCACCTGTTTCAATTGCGCGAGCACCTGGCGGCCCATGCGCGCGAGGCTTTGGGTGAGACGGATCGGCTGTTCGCGATTGAGAACGATGGCCCGCTTGGCGATGTTCTTGGCGAGATCGCCGATGCGTTCGAGTTCGCTCGCCATCTTCAGTGCGGCCAGCGTTTCGCGCAGGTCCACCGCCATGGGCTGGCGCAGCGCGAGCAGCTTCAGCGCCTGATCCTCGATCTGGTATTGCAACTGGTCGATGCGGCGGTCGCTGGCGATGACGGCTTCGGCTTTGGCGGTGTCGCGGCGCGAGATGGCTTCGAGCGCGTCGGCCAGTTGCGCTTCGGCAAGCCCGCCCACCTGCGCCACCGAGGTGGTAAGCGCCTCGAGCTTCTCGCCGAAAGCCCTGACTGTGTGTTCGGTCATTCCCTGATCCGCCGCTCTTTCATCCGCCTGACTAGGCGAGAAGTCGAAAGCCTATGCGACAGTTTTATAACACTTCCGTGACGGCGGCGCCCGCCTTTGAAAAGGCAGGCAGAATCACGGTGAAGGTGCTGCCGACGCCGGCCTCGCTCTCGATCTGGAGGCGGCCGTTGTGGCGGTTGACGATGTGCTTGACGATGGCCAGGCCCAGCCCCGTGCCGCCTTTTTCGCGGCTGCGTTTGACGTCGACGCGGTAGAACCGCTCGGTCAGGCGGGGGATGGCCTCGCGCGGGATGCCCTCGCCCTCGTCGCGGACGGCGACGCTGACCATGCCGTCCTTCGCCGCGAGGCTTACCCGGACATGGCCGCCGCTGCGGCCATATTTGATCGCGTTGTGGATGAGGTTCTGGAAAAGCTGGGTGAGTTCGTCGCTGTCGCCGACGACCGACGGCAAATCTTGTTCGACGGAAATCTCCAGCGTCACGTTTTCGCTTTGGGCGAGCGGGGCGAGCGCTGCCGCCGCACTTCTGACCACCGGTTCGAGGTCGACTTTGGCCGAAGGGGGCACATGTTCGTTGAGCTCGATGCGGGTTAGCGACAGCAAATCTTCGATCAGGCGGCGCATGCGCTGGGCCTCGACGCTCATGATGCCGAGGAATTGTTCGCGCGCCTGTTCGTCGTCGCGGGCGTGGCCGCGCAAGGTGTCGATGAAGCCGGAAACCGCGGCGAGCGGCGTGCGCAATTCGTGGCTCGCATTGGCGACGAAATCGGCCCGCATCTGTTCGGTGCGCTTGATCGCGGTGAGATCGTGCAGCAGCACGATGGTCAACGGCGCCAGCGCGCTGCGCGAAACATAGGCCTGGAAATGACGTTCGATGGGAACGGGGGTGGCGAATTCGATGGTTGCGGGGATTTCGCCGGGGCTGACGGTTTCGACCGCCTGCTGGATGGACGGCTCGCGCAACAAGACCGACAAAGGCTTGCGCGAATAATCCGCGCCGACGACCGCGCGCATCGCGGCGTTGGCGAAAACGGCGCGGCGCGATTCATCGAGCAGCAGCACGGGATCCGGCAGGCGCTCGAACATTTCGCGCGCGACTTCGGGTAGGGGATCGGGAACGGCGGGCGTTTCGGCTTCGATCAGATGCTGCTGCCAGGCGCGATTGCCCGCGAAGGCGGCAAGCACGGCGGTGAGGAACGCAACACCAAGCACAGCCGAATGTTCGTGCGCGCCGCGCCACCACAGCCATACGCCGGCCGCTGCAAGACCTAAGGCGAACGGCCACAGCCAATCGCGCGCTGTCTTCCATCTGAACCGGCTTTGGGTCATCGCGCGCTCTTTTGGCGGATCGCGCGGGCCGCCACAACGGGGGGCTGCATCGCCATACCCTAAGTTCAAAATCGGGTTGTGCGGAGGGACGGCCTCCCTCGGTAAGGGGCGTTCGCGGATCGTGCCCTGTTGCGAGTTTTTCGCGGGTAGTCATTGGAAAAGCAGGGTTTCTTGACAGGCAGGGGGACAGTGGGCGCAGGATGGCGGCCCGGCTATTGGCTCGGAATGGCCGTTCCGCAAAACGGAAACCAGAAAAACGAGACAGGGTGGAGACGGAATGGCCAACGCGGAAGCGCGCGAACTTGGCGGTTTGCGGACGAAGCTGTTCTACGGGTTCGGTTCGGTCGCCTATGGCGTGAAGGACCAGGGCTTCACCACGCTTCTGATGCTTTTCTACAATCAGGTCGTGGGCATGCCCGCGGCATGGGTGGGGAGCGCGATCCTCGTCGCGCTCGTCGTCGACACGATGGCCGATCCCATCGTTGGACAGATTTCCGACAATCTGAGATCGCGCTGGGGACGGCGGCATCCGTTCATGTACGCGGCGGCGATTCCGGTTGCGATCTCATACTGGTTTTTGTGGAATCCGCCGCACTGGAGCAACGAGGCGCTGTTCTTCTATCTGCTCGGCATGGCGGTTGTCGTTCGCACCTTCATCACCATGTACGAAATCCCCAGTGCGGCGCTGGCGGCCGAACTGACCACCGATTACGACCAGCGCACCTCGTTCATGGCCTACCGCTATTTTTTCGGGTGGCAGGGCGGCCTGATCATGGGCATCCTGAGCTTTCTGGTGTTCTTCAAGCCCGATGCGGCGCATCCGGTGGGACAGCTCAATCCATCCGGCTATCCCACTTATGCATTCTTCGCCGCGTTGCTGATGGTGGCGGCGATCCTTGTGTCCTCGATGGGCACGCATCGATTCATTCCCCAATTCTCCGTGCCGCCGGTGCGGCGCCGCACCCTGTGGGGGACGCTCAAGGAAATGGGCGAGACGTGGTCGAACGTCTCCTTTGCGTCGCTCGCGAGCGCCACGCTCTTTTCCTATGTCGCGCAGGGCGTGCTGTTCGCGCTGAACATCTATTTCAACACCTATCTCTGGCATCTGAACGCCACGCAGATCGGCCTCATCACGCTGTCGCTGGTGATAGCGCCTTTCCTGGCACTGGCCATCGCAACGCCGATCAGCCGCGCCTTCGACAAGAAGTGGGCGACCATCGTATTGTTCGTGGCGTCGCTCGCCTTCTATTGCGCGCCGCTGGCGCTTTACCTGCTTGGACTGTTGCCGACGCAGCCGACGACTTTCCTGATCGTCTCGCTGTCGTTCCTGGCGCTGATCGCGACCACGCTTTCCATCGCCTGCGGCACGCTTGGCGGCTCGATGATGACGGACGTGGTGGAGGACAGCGCGGTGCGCACCGGGCGGCGATCGGAAGGGCTGTTCTTCGCCGCCGTGATCCTGGTGCAGAAGGCGGTATCGGGATTGGGCGCCTTCATCGCGGGCGCGCTGCTGGCCTTCGTGAATTTCCCGCAGAACGCTTCGCCCACCACGCTCGATCCGGCGATCGCGCACAATCTGGCACTCGTCTATCTACCGACCATCGTTGTGTTATTTACCTTGTCGATCCTGTGCCTGACCTTCTATCGCATCCGCCGCGAAGATCATGATGAGAACATCCGCAAGCTGGCGGGTGAACTGGCGAAATTGGAGGCAACCGAACCGGTTGCATCGCCCATGCCTGCGCGCGCGATAGGTGCAGCGGCTCCAGCAGAAGCGGGCGAATAGGACGCAACAGATGAGTCTTGTCCTTGCTTGCCGCGCGGCACATTCGGCGTTCTACTCCCGGCCTTCGTTTGCGTTCGGGTCATCGGGGGGGATGGATCGGACATGAAAGCCGGAGAAGCCGTCGCCTCGACGGAGCGGTACAACCGCAAGAAGGACGCCATCGTCGCCGCCGCCACCGCGATCCTCAATCGCGACGGCGCGCGCGGCATGACGCTTGCCGACGTGGCGGCGAGCGTGGGGCTGATCACCACTTCGGTCACCTATTATTTCAAGAAGAAGGAAGACCTCGCGGTCGCCTGTTACCTGCGCACCATCGAACGGCTCGATGCGCTGATCGGCGAAGCGTCGGCCCCTTCCGATCCGCGCGAGCGCGTGCGGCGTTTGCTGGAAAACTATTTCGCGCTGGACAGGCGCATCCGCGAAGGCGAGGAAGCCCCCATCGCGGTGTTCAGCGATGTGCGTTCTCTGAACGAGCCTTATCTTTCGCAGGTCAACGAACCCTACGGCAAGCTGTTCCGCAAGGCGCGCGCGCTGTTCCAGTCGCAGGCAATGGACTGGATGGACCGGCGCATGGCGACGGCGCGCACGCACATGCTGCTTGAACAGCTTTACTGGTCGGTGGCATGGCTGCCGCGTTTCGAGATCGAGGATTATCCGCGCATTCTCGAGCGCATGTACGACATCCTGCTCAACGGGCTGGCGAAACCGGACGCCATATGGGCGCCGCGCATATTGCCCGGCATCGATCCCGAGCCGGTGGACGCGCAAGCCGCATTGCGCGAGACGTTCCTGATGTCGGCGACGCGGCTGGTCAACCAGCGCGGCTATCGCGGCGCGTCGGTGGAACGAATCTCCGAACAGCTCAACGTCACCAAGGGATCGTTCTATCACCACAACGACGCGAAGGACGATCTGGTCGTGGCCTGTTTCGACCGCAGCTTCGCGATCATGCGGCGCGCGCAATCCACGGCGATGATCGAACCCGGAACGTGGTGGGAAAAGCTTTCGGCCGCCGCCGCCACGCTTGCGGAATACCAACTCTCCGAGCGCGGGCCGTTGCTACGCACCTCTGCCTTGAGCGCCCTGCCGGAGCAGATCCGCTACAGCATGGTGGAGGCTTCCAACCGCGTGTCGGGACGTTTCGCGGGCATGATCTCCGACGGCATCGCAGAGGGCACGATCCGGCCTGTCGATACCTTCATCGCCGCGCAGATGATGAACGCGACGCTCAACGCCTCGTCCGCCATCGCATCGATGCTTCCCGGCGTGACGCAAGGCGAGGCGGCGGAGCTTTATGCCAAGCCCATCCTGACGGGCTTGTTCGCAAAGTAATGTCGTTCATCGACCACGTTTCGCTGCCGGTGCGCGATATGGATCGCGCGGCGGCGTTCTACGATCCTGTGATGGCAACGCTGGGCTTGAGACGGCGCAAGGAACGCGACGGCGCGATCGGCTATGGACCGGACGATGTTCTCCCACCGATCTTCTGGATCTTGCGCGCGGACGAAGCGCGGGCCGGAATTGGATTGCATGTGAGCTTTCGCGCCAAGGATCGCGCGCAGGTTCACGCGTTTTACGACACCGGACTGGCACACGGCGGACGCGACGCAGGCGCACCGGGTCCGCGGCCGCAATACACGGCGGGATTCTATGGTGCGTTCCTGTTCGATCTCGATGGGTACAAGATCGAGGCCGTGGTGCGCGAGGCTCTTTGAGCCTATCCGTGAAGATGCTCTGAAAAGACTTTCTTCAATTCGGTCTTCAGGATCTTGCCGTTGGCGTTGCGCGGCAATGTTTCGGGCCAGAAGACGATCTTCACAGGCACCTTGAACGCGGCGAGTTTGCCGGCGACGAACTGGCGGAGTTCTTCTTCGCTGGCATGCATACCGGGCTTCAGATGCACGACGGCGCCCGGTTCTTCGCCGAGCGTCTTGTGCGGCACCGGCACGAGCGCTGCGTCCATCACGGCGGGGTGTTCGTAGAGGACGTTCTCCACCTCGATGCAATAGATGTTCTCGCCGCCGCGGATCAGCATGTCCTTGGCGCGGTCGATGATGAAACAGAAACCTTCCTCGTCGATGCGGGCGAGATCGCCGGTCTTCACCCAGCCGTCGACAAACGTGTTGGCGGTCGCTTCTGGCTTGTTCCAATAGCCTTTGACGATGTTGGGGCCGCGTGCCCACAACTCGCCGACTTCGCCGTGCGGCAGTTCGCGTTCGCCGTCGAGCGACATGATCTTGATGTCGCAAACGGGAACCGCGGGGCCGCAGGATTGGGGGCGATGCTCATAATCCTCGCCCGAATGGGTGGTGCAGGTGGCGGATGTTTCGGTCATGCCCCAGCCATTTCCGGGCAATGACTTCGGAAACACTTCAACGATCTTGCGCACGAGTTCGGGCGCGGACGGTGCGCCGCCATAGGAAACCTGATCGAGCGAAGACAGGTCGTATTTCTTGCGTGCCGGATGCTCGATGAGTTGCCACGCGATGGTGGGCACACCGCCCGCGAGATTGACCTTCTCGCGTTCGATCAACTGCATCGCCTGCTCCGGCTCCCATTTGCGCATCATTACGATCTTGCCGCCCGCAAACACCGTGGGGCCCATGATCGCGAAGCAGCCGGTGGCGTGAAAGAACGGCACCGAGAGAAGCGAAACGCGCTGCGGCGCATTAGGATCTGGCATGGGCGGCATTTCTCCGCGGCGCAGGAAATTGCGCGCGGCGGAGGATGCTGCCGCCATGATGTTGGAGAGCATGTTGCGATGGGTGCCGAGCGCGCCTTTGGGTTTGCCGGTGGTGCCCGAGGTATAAAGGATGGTCGCGTCGTCATCGGGCTGGAGATCGACCGTGGGCATCGGGCGATCGGGCAGCTTGCCCCAATCGTTGACCGAGCCGATCACATCTTCCAGGCGACACACGATAGGGTTGGGCAGGTCGTCGGAATAGCGGCTGACATAGACGCGCTTCAGGTCCGGGCAATTGATGAGATGCTCGGAGATGCGTTCGAGGCGTTCGGCATCGGCGAAAGCGATCTTGGTGCCGGAATCGACGAGGCCGTATTCCAGTTCGGGGCCGGTCCACCACGCATTGAGCGGCGTGACGATGGCGCCGATGATCTCCGCGCCGAAGAAGATGGCGGGCCATTCCGGCAGATTGCGCATGATGAGGGCTACGCGATCACCCTTCTTTACGCCTTGCTTCGTCAACTCGTCGGCAATGGCGAGGGCCGCGCGGGTGAAGGTTTCGAAGGTCGCGCGGTCGTTTTCGTAGACCAGGACTTCCTTGTTTCCGTGTGCGCGGCCGATCTCCAGCAAATGGCGGATGGTGGGCGGTGCATTCTTCCAGACGCGGGTCTTCACGCCCCGGATCACGACCTCTTCCATCTCGAGCGGCGAGCCGGGCTGGGTGAGAAGCGCATGAGCCTGCGCGATGGACATAGCCGGCCACGCCGGTTTCTGTGGCGCAGCACTCATGGATGTCGCCTCAAAACAAAATCGTTCATTTCCTGTCGTTTTCCCATTTTATGTTCTGATTGGCGCAACTCTATTTGCCGGACGCGCTCCTCACAAGGCATCGATGCTCGCGGCGTGCGATTTCCATTCGTCCTTTAGTTCGGTCAGCAGATCGGCGTAACGCTCGTGGGCGGCCTCGCGCACCTTGGGCAGATGATAGGACGGGAAGAGGTCGTTGTCGGGCCGATAATTCCGCAAAATCTGCTTGGCGAGCGTGACCTTGTGGACTTCGGTCGGGCCGTCGGCGATGCCCATGACGTAAGAGCCGATCACCATCTGGGTGAACGGCATTTCGTTGGAGACGCCAAGCGCGCCGTGGATGTGCAGCGCGCGCGACGCGATGTCATGGTAAACTTTGGGCATCGCGACCTTCACCGCCGCGATGTCCTTCCGCACCTTGCGATAATCCTTGTATTTGTCGATGCGCCATGCGGTTTGCAGGACCAGCAGGCGGAATTGTTCGAGCTGGATCCAGCTATCGGCGATCTGTTCCTGCACCATTTGATAATCCGCGATACGGCCCGTTTTGGTTTGACGCGACACGGCCCTGCGGCACATCAGGTCAAGGGCCTTGGCGCATTGACCGACGGTGCGCATCGCATGATGCACGCGGCCCCCGCCCAGCCGCGTCTGGCCGATGACAAATGCGTCGCCGCGACCGCCCAGCAGCGCGTCGTAAGGCACGCGCACATTGTTGTAGCGCATGTAACCTTCCGAGCCTTCGCGTTCGGTGCCGACGCCGACATAGCGGATCACCTCGACGCCCTTGGTCTTGCGCGGCACCAGGAACATGCTCATGCGCTTGTACGGATCTTTGTGATCGGGGTCGGTGACCGCATAGACGACCAGCACTTCGGCATTGCGCGCGCCGGAGGTGAACCATTTCTCGCCGTTGATCACCCATTCGTCGCCTTCGAGCTTGGCGCTTGTCTGGAAGCCCAGCGGATCGGAACCGCCTTGCGGTTCGGTCATCGAATAGCCGGAAGTGATTTCGTTGTTCAGCAGCGGCCAGAGATATTTGTCTTTCTGTTCCTGCGTGCCGTAATGCGCGATGATCTCGGCATTGCCGGTGTCGGGCGCCTGACAGCCGAACACGACCGGCGCCAGGCCGACGCGGCCCAGGCGTTCGTTGATCAGGGCGAGTTTCACCTGACCGAAGCCCTGCCCGCCCAGTTCGGGGCCCAGATGACAGGCCCACAGGCCCTGCTCTTTCACCTTGGCCTGCAGCGGGCGGATGGCCTTCTGATAGGTCTTCGACTTGGTGCCCGCATAGCCGATATTGGTGTGCGACAGCGGCTCGACCTCGTTTTCGAGGAATTGGTCGATCCAATCGAGCTTCGGTTGAAAGTCGGGGTCAGTCTCAAAATCCCAGGCCATTTCGTGCTCCCGTTCATATTTTTGGAGGTCAGGTTATCCGTGGCGGCACCGGCTTTCAAAGAGTGGGTATGACGCGCGACCGGGGACATTGCTTGACCCCTTAAAGGTGACTTGCCGATTATCGATAAATAGATTATCGTTTATCGATAAATCAGGAGTTCACGCCCAATGCCCTCAAGCTATTCCGCTGCGCTGCCGACCGCCCATGTCGTATTGCGCATCTTGATCGTTTTGAACTGGCTGTCCGGCGCCGCCATTTTCGCGCTGCTGACGGCAACCATCGTCGCCGAGCGGTGGACCCTGACCGCGCTCGGCATTGCGCCCGATTCATGGATACCTCCCATCCTGATCGGGCTGCGCGCGATTGCCGTGCTCGGCATCATCGCTATTCCGCTCAACGATGTCGTCCTTAAGCGCTTGCGCGCGATCATCGAAACGGTGCGTGGCGGCGATCCGTTCGTCGCGGCCAATGCGCAGCGCCTGCAAGCCATCGCCTGGGCCCTGCTCGTGCTGCAGATCCTCAGCATTGTGATCGGCTGGATCGGCAAGGCGATTTCGACGCCGGCCCATCCGCTTCATCTCGATGCGGGCTTTTCGATCGCCGGCTGGCTCGCCGTGCTCATGACCTTCATCCTCGCCAGCATCTTCGCCGAAGGTGCGCGCATGCGCGAAGACCTCGCAGGAACGGTGTGACATGGCCATCGCCGTCAAGCTCGACGACCTGCTGCACGACCGCCGGATGACCCTGACCGAACTCGCCGACAGGATCGATATCACGCTGGCCAACCTGTCGATCCTCAAGACCGGCAAGGCGCGCGCGATCCGCTTTTCGACGCTTGAGGCGATCTGCGCCGCGCTGTCCTGTCAGCCCGGCGATATATTGGAGTTCCTGCCTGACAAAAAAAGTAGCTGATTTCCGAGAGAGCGCGGCCATAATGGGGCCTCACGATATTTGGAGGAAATCCATGGCGAAACCGGAATCGGTAGGACTTTCATCGGCGCGGCTGGCGCTGCTCGATTCTGTGATGAAGGCCCGTTATGTGGATTCCGGGCAGTTGCCGGGATTACTCACGCAAATCTGGCGCAAAGGTGCGCTGGTGCATACCGGCATGGCGGGCTTGATGGATATCGAGCGCAACAAGCCGATGCGCGAGGATGCGATCTTCCGCATCTATTCCATGACCAAGCCGATCACCGCCGTAGCCCTGATGATGCTGGTCGAGGAAGGAAAGATCGGCCTCGACGACGATGTGCACATGCATATCCCGGCGTGGAAGAAGCTCGGCGTCTATGCGACCGGCATGCCGACATTGCTGGCGAGCGCGCCGCCGTCGTTCATCACCACGCCAACGAAGCGGCCGATGAAAGTTGTCGATCTCGTCACGCACACGTCGGGCCTCACTTACGGCTTCATGATGCGCACGATGGTCGATGCGGCCTATCGCAAACAGAAGATCGCCGATTTCCAGACGCCGGGCGGACTCGATGCGATGATCGAGGATCTGGCGAAACTGCCGCTCGATTTCTCGCCGGGCGATTACTGGAATTATTCGATCTCCATCGATGTGATGGGCTATCTCGTCCAGAAACTTTCAGGCCAGACGTTCGGCGAATTCCTGCGCACGCGACTGTTCGAACCGCTTGGCATGAAGGACACGGCATTCCATTGCCCGCACGACAAGATCGAACGCTTCACCTCGTGCTATCAGCCGAAACCCGGCGGCGGCATCACCATTCAGGACGACGCGCAAAAAAGCACCTATGCCGAACCGCCGAAGCTGGAATCGGGCGGCGGCGGACTTGTTTCGACCATCCAAGATTACATGCGCTTTTGCCGGATGCTGCTGGCGAAAGGCACGCTCGACGGGGTGCAATATCTCTCGCCCAAGACGGTGGAGATGTTCAGCCTCAACCTCCTGCCCGACGGCAAGCTGATGGGCGAGATGGTGGCCGGGCCGGGCTTGTTCTCCGAAGCGGGCTATGGCGGCGTGGGCTTTTCCATCGGCTGCGGCGTGAACATGGATGTCGCGAAATCGCGCCTGCCGGGATCGGTGGGCGAATTCTTCTGGGGCGGCGCGGCGGCCACCGCGTTCTGGATCGATCCGAAGGAAGACCTCACCGTCGTCTTCATGACCCAGGTGATGGGCTCCGAGTCGCGGCTGACCTTGCGCCGCGACCTGCGCACGCTCGTCTATTCGGCGATGACGGAATCGTTTACGTAAAACCAGCCGCATTGACGCGCTGCGCAATTTGGCTTTATCAGTTCCTTCACGCGCAAGGTGAGGGAACGCGGTGTGACACCGCGGCTGCCCCCGCAACTGTGACCGGCGAGCTTTTCGTCCAACTGCCACTGGGCCCGTAAAGGTCTGGGAAGGCGGACGAAAGCGACAGAGCCGGGAGCCAGGAGACCTGCTTTGTGCCGTCGTCCTGTTGCCGGTCGGGGTGCGCCGGGGGCAAGCGGGAATCCGCTGTGGCGACAAGTCGAGTCGTCGCGGGGGCCTTTCATGCTCAATGTCGAAATCGTTGCGTTTCCTCGCGCGACTCCTGAACCTCACAGGAGACCGCGATGCGGAAACATTTTCTCTACAGCCTGCCCTTCCTTCTCGGACTGAGCACAGCCGCCCAGGCCGCCGACGATTCCGAACTCGTTGTGGTGACGGCCACACGCACCGCGCAACCGGCGGATCGCACGGGTGAATCGGTTTCGGTCGTCACCGGCGAAGACCTCAAATTGCAGCAGACGATTTCGGTGACCGATGCGCTGCAACTGACGCCGGGCGCGATCATCACGCGCAATGGCGGCGTCGGGCAGAACGCAACCGTTTCGCTGCGCGACGCGGAAGTGGGCCAATCGCTGGTGCTGATCGACGGCGTGCGGATCAACGATCCGTCCTCGGTCGACAACCAGGCGCTTCTGGGCGACGTGCTGGTCAACAATATCGATCGCGTGGAAATCCTGCGCGGGCCGCAATCCACGCTTTATGGCAGCACGGCTATCGGCGGCGTGGTGAACATCATCACGCGAACGGGCGGCGACAAGCCGGTCGATCTGCGCGCTTCGGCGGAAGGCGGTTCGTTCGACACCTATCGCCTGAACGCGGGCGCCAATGGCAGCTATGACAGCGTGGATTACGGCGGCGCGGTGAATTACTTCTCGACCGGCGGCATTTCAGCGGCCGACAAGGCCGATGGCAATCCCGAAACCGACGGCTATCGCAATGTCGGCGCGACCGGCAATGTGCGCGTGCATGTGCTGGACAATGTGAGCGTCGATCTACGTGGCTACTACACGGCGGCGCGCAGCGATGTCGACGGATACAACGCCAGCTTCAGTTTCGGCGATACGCCGCAATACAACAAGAACTCGCTGATGGCAGGGTATGCGGGGCTGAATGCCGATCTGTTCGACGGACGCTTTCACAATCGGCTGGGCATTGTGGGCACGCGCACCGACCGGAAATTGTTCGGGGAGTTCGATTTCGTGCCGCCGTTTCCGTTCCTCGATCACGAGACGTTCAGCGGCAAGGGCGGAACAGCGCGCGTGGAATATCAGGGCACGTTCGATCTGAATGACAGCAACCAGATCACCTTCGGTGCGGAAAGCCAGCGCGACACCTATTCGAGCGAAGGCTTCGGCAATTTCCCCTCACCGCTGGAACAGGGTGCGAGACGCACGACGAGCGGCTTCGGGCAATGGCAGACCACCTTGTTCGATCAGCTCACGCTGACGGCAGGCGTGCGCTATGACGGCGACTCGCAATTCGGCGGGCACACTTCGCTGAAATTCGCGGGCGCGTGGGAAGTGCCGGAGTGGGGAACGGTGATCCATGCGAATTACGGCGACGGCTTCAAGGCGCCTTCGCTCTATGAACTGTTCTCGCAATATTCCAATCCGCTGACCAACCTGAAGCCGGAAACCGCACGCGGCTATGAAGTGGGCGTGAAGCAGCGCTTCCTCGACGACCGGGTCAGCGCCTCGGTGACGTGGTTCTCGCGCAAGACGAAGAACCAGATCGATTTCTTCTCCTGCCCGTTCTCCCCGCCGTTTCCGGATGGCTGCGATGTGCGGCCATTCGGCTTCTACTACAATATCGGACGGACGCGGGTGCAGGGGGCGGAGTTCGAGATCGCCGCCGACCTGTTCGGGAACGTCACCGCGTCGGTCAACCTGACCGACATGGCGTCGGAAGATCTCGACCTGCGCACAGACCTCGCGCGCCGTCCGCGCGTCACGGCGGGCGGCAGCCTGTTCTGGACGCCTGTGGAAGGGGCGTCGCTGGGATTGACCGTGGCGCATGTCGGCGACCGTTTCGACCAGGCCGGGGAAACGCAGCCGCTTGAGGGCTACACGCTCGTCAACATTCTGGGGTCCTATCCGATCAACGAGAACTTCGCGTTCTTCGGGCGGGTGGAGAACCTGTTCAACGACCGCACTCAGCCGGTCTTCGGATATGGCGCACCGGGACGGGCGGCTTATGTGGGGATCAGGGCGGCCTTCTAGTATCGCGTTCGGCGTGGCACAGTCCGGTGGATCGACATCCACCGGACTTGCTGCTCATGCCCTTTCAGAAACTGCTCATCGCCAATCGCGGTGAGATCGCCATTCGCATCGCGCGCGCCGCGGCCGATCTTGGCATCCGCTCCGTCGCCATTTTTTCCGAAGACGACGCCCACGCCCTGCATGTGAAGCTTGCCGATGAGGCGCGTGCGCTGAATGGCACGGGGCCCGCGGCCTATCTCGACATGGCACAGGTGATCGCCGCCGCAAAAAATGCAGGTTGCGATTGTGTGCATCCCGGTTACGGCTTCCTCAGCGAGAACGCGGAGTTCGCCACGCGCTGCGCAGGGGCGGGACTGACATTCATCGGGCCGTCGCCCGCCGTGCTTTCGGTGTTCGGCGACAAGGCGCGTGCGCGCGCATTGGCGGACAAGTTTGGCGTGCCCATTTTAAAGGGTACGGAAGGGCCGACGTCGCTGGAAGCGGCGCGGGCATTCCTTGGCGAACATCGCGCCATCATCATCAAGGCGATTGCGGGCGGCGGCGGGCGCGGGATGCGGATCGTCACCGATGCCTCGCAACTGGACGAGGCCTATGCGCGCTGCCGTTCGGAAGCGAAGGCGTCGTTCGGCATCGACGATGTGTATGTCGAAGCGTTCATGGCCAATGCGCACCACATCGAGGTGCAGGTGGCGGGCGACGGCAAGACGGCCGTGCACCTGTGGGAGCGCGACTGCACCATCCAGCGCCGCCACCAGAAGATCGTGGAGATCGCCCCTGCTCCGTTCCTCGACGAACATGTGAGGAAGCAATTGTTCGATGCGGCGGTGTGGCTGGCGGAAGACGTGGATTTGCGCGGGCTCGCGACGTTCGAGTTTCTTGTCGATCCCGATGCGAAGCGCGGGACGCAGGTGTTTGCCTTCATCGAGGCCAATCCGCGGCTGCAGGTGGAACATACCGTCACGGAAGAAGTGACCGGGATCGATCTTGTCACGACACAAATCCGATTGCTGCAAGGCGCGACGCTGGAAGAGCTGGGGCTGAAACAGAACGCCGTGCCGAAGCCGCAGGGCGTGGCGATCCAGTTGCGCGTTAATCTGGAAAGCATCGATGCGAACGGAGTGGTGAAACCTTCGGGCGGCGTGCTGTCGCAGTTCGCGCCGCCTTCAGGACCAGGGGTGCGCGTGGACACGTCGGGTTATGCGGGATACCGCACCAATCCGACTTTCGATCCGCTGATTGCCAAACTGATCGTGCATGGCGCGGATTTCGCGCAGGCGCGCTCGCGCGGGCTCCGGGCGCTCGCCGAATTCGCGATCGCGGGCGCGCAGAGCAACATCGGCTTTCTTCATGCGCTGCTGGAAAACAGCGATGTAGCGCAAGGCCGCGCACATACGCGGTTCGTCGAGGAGAACCTTCCGGCGCTGTTGAAGGCGGCACAGGACTGGAAGCCGTTGCACGTGGCACCCGCGCAAGTGGAAGAAGCGGCGCGGACAACGGTTGCAGCCCCCGCGGGCACGGTGGCCGTCACCGCGCCGATGCAGGCAAAGATCGTCAGCATTGAAGCGTTGCCGGGGGCGGTGGTGCGCAAGGGCGCGAACGTCGCCGTGCTGGAAGCGATGAAGATGGAGCATCTGGTCGGCGCGGGTGTTTCGGGGCGGGTGCATTCGGTGGCGGCGAAACCGGGCGATGTGTTGATGGAAGGCGATGCGCTGGTGTTTCTCGTGCCCGAAGATGTGGCGCAGGGAGAAGAAGCTGCTGCGCAGGAAATCGATCTCGATCATATCCGGCCTGATCTGCGCGAGAGCAACGAGCGGCATGCCTTCGGCTTCGATGCGAACCGGCCCGATGCCGTGGCGCGGCGGCGCAAGACCAACCAGCGGACCGTGCGCGAGAATGTGGAAGACCTCTGCGATCCCGGCAGCTTCATCGAGTATGGCGCGCTGGCGTTCGCGGCGCAGAAACGGCGGCGCACGCTGGAGGACCTTATCCAGAATACGCCGGGCGACGGCATCATCACCGGCATCGGCACGGTGAACGCGAGGCAATTCGGCGAACAGGCGGCGCGCTGCGCAGTGATGGCCTATGACTACACCGTGCTCGCTGGCACGCAAGGCGCGATGAACCATCGCAAAAAGGATCGCATCCTCAACATCGCGGAAGAATGGAAGCTGCCCATCGTGTGCTTCACCGAGGGCGGCGGCGGGCGGCCCGGCGACACGGATTTTCCCGGTGTGGCGGGACTGGATACACCAACCTTTCGGGGTTACGCGAAACTGAGCGGGCTGGTGCCGCGCGTCGGCATCAATTCGGGACGGTGTTTTGCGGGCAACGCGGCGCTGCTCGGTTGCAGCGACGTGATCATCGCCACCGCCAATTCGAATATCGGCATGGGCGGCCCCGCCATGATCGAAGGCGGCGGACTCGGCGTCTACAAGCCCGACGAAGTGGGGCCGATGTCGGTGCAGGTACCGAACGGTGTCGTGGACATCGCGGTTGCCGACGAAATCGAAGCCGTGGCGGCGGCGAAGACATATCTGGGATATTTCCAGGGCGCGGTGAAAGATTGGTCATGTGTCGATCAACGCAATCTGCGGCATCTGATCCCGGAAAACCGGTTGCGGGTTTACGAAATCCGCAAGGTGATCGAAGCGGTTTGCGATACCGGGTCCGTACTGGAATTGCGACCCGAATTCGCGCCCGGGATGATCACCGCGCTGGTGCGCATCGAAGGCGCGCCGTTCGGATTGATCGCGAACAATCCCATCCATCTCGCGGGCGCCATCGACGGACCGTGCGCGGACAAGGCTGCGCGGTTCATGCAGCTTTGCGATGCATTCGGGCTGCCGATCCTTTCGTTGTGCGATACGCCCGGTTTCATGGTGGGACCGGAGGCGGAGAAGACCTCGCTGGTGCGCCGCGTGTCGCGGATGTTCGTGGTGGCGGGCACGATGAGCGTGCCGGTGTTCACGGTGGTCTTGCGCAAGGGTTATGGGCTCGGCGCGCAGGCAATGGCGGCGGGAAGTTTCCATGCGCCGTTCTTCATTGTGTCGTGGCCCACGGGCGAATTCGGCGGCATGGGATTGGAGGGCGCGGTGCGCCTGGGCTATCGCAAGGAACTGGAAGCGCAGCCCACGCCGGAAGCGCGCGAGGAATTGTTCAAGAAGATGGTCGAGCAATCCTATGCACGCGGCAAGGCGATCAACATGGCGGCGTATCTGGAGATCGACGACGTGATCGATCCATCAGACACGCGGCGCTGGATCATGCGCGGACTGCGTTCGCTGCCGCCGCAGGAGCGCAGCGGAAAGCGTCGGACCTTCGTGGACACATGGTGACGGCCCCACCCGCCGCTGCTCCGCAGCGTCGACCTCCCCGCGTAGGGGGAGGTAGGAATATTAGAGTACCGCGTAGCGATATTCTGCTTCGGGTTTGATGTAGAGACCGCGATTCTCGGGCACTGGTTCGAAAGCGCTGGACGCCTCATGGGGCAACTCTGCGGTGCCGACGACGAGATAGCCGTCGGGTGCCAGTGTATCGGCCAGACGATCAAGAACGCGCGTCTTCGTCTGCGGTTCGAAATAAAGCAACACATTGCGGCAGAAGATGATATCCATCTCGCCGAACGCGCCGTAATCGTCGAGCAGGTTGAAGGTGCGGAATTTCACCGTGCGGCGCAGGGAATCCGAAATGCGCCAGCGATCGTCTTCCTGCGTGAAATGGGCGATCAGCCGTTTGATATTGAGGCCGCGCTGCACTTCAAACGAAGTGTAGAGACCTTCCTTCGCGCGCGCGATGCATTCGCTGCTGATGTCGGTCGCGACAAGCTCGATGGTCCAGCCCTCTTTTGCCAATCCCGCTTCGTGAAGGAGCATGGCGAGCGTGTAGGCTTCCTGGCCGGTGGAGGCCGCAGCGCACCAGATGCGCAATTTCTTCGACCGCGCGCGGCGCGATAGCAGGTCCGGCAGGATGATCTCGCGGAACTGTTCGAACGGGCTTCTGTCGCGGAAGAACCAGGTGTCGTTGGTGGTCATCGCTTCGATGACGGGACGAATCATGGATTCGCGGGCGTCGGCAAGTTCGCGCAACAATTCGTCGGTATTGCGGAAGCCGAACCGGCGCGCGACAGGAGTCAGCCGCATAGCGATCTGGCTCGTCTTCAGCGGATTGATTGCAATGCCCGTGCGGCGCTTCAGAAGCTGCGCCAGATAGGCGAGATCAGCGGCGAGCATGTCCGGCGCGCTCGCCGCTCAGGATGCCTACTTCGGCGAGTTTGTTTTCGAGGCTTTCGCGATCGAACGGCTTCAGGAGGAAATCGTTGGCGCCCGCATTCACGGCCATCGCGATATCGTCGGAATCGTTTTCGGTGGTGCAGAAGATCGCCACCGGATTGCCGCCATTGGCTTCGCGCCTGAGGGTACGCAGGAAGTCGGCGCTTGGCATGTCAGGAAGGTGACCGTCGACGAGGATGGCATCGGGCATCTTGTGGCGGCAGGCTTCCAGCGCGCTCGCCCCGTCTTCGGCTTCCACGGCCTCGAATTTCAGGTCTTCGAGGATTCGCGCCGCAACCCGGCGGATCACGCGGCTGCCGTCCACGATCAAGCACTGCTTCATAAATGCCTCCACGGCCGCGAAATGAGTGCAGGCCCCGACCGGGAAGACCTTAAAGGCGGAAGGTAAACGCGGCCTTAGCCCGCCTGCAGGACGACGCCGTTTTCCTGTGCCGTAAGCGTCAAGCCGGCGTTTACCGCGCGGGCGAGCTTGTGGGTCAGGTAAGGCTGAATCCCGCGGGCATCGTGGGGTGTGGCGGCTGCATCGCCGCGCACGGCCTTTTCGACTTCTTCGAGGATGCGGGCATGGGGGCCGATCCCACGCACGGTGAAGGCCGGTGCGGCAGGATCCTGGCTCGTTTCGACCGTCACTTTGCCGCCGCGCGGCAGGCAGTCGGCGGCGAGAAACGTCGCGTTCATCAGCAGTTTCGCCCAGTCCTTGGGCCAATGGACGATGGCGGCGTTCCATTCGACTTCGATCTTGCTGCCGGCGACGAGGCCCAGCACGAGACGGCCGACTTCGCCCAAGTCGAGCTCAGCACCAGCCGACCCGGCAGCACCGAAAGCGATTCGCAGAAATTGGAGCCGGGCGAGCGCCTGTTCGGCGCTGGAGGTGACGATTTTCAGCGCATCGGCCCGCATGGCGGCATCGCGCTCGTCTTCCAGCACTTCCAGACCGTTGACCACCGCGCCCAAGGGGCCGACCAGGTCGTGACAGACGCGGCTGACCAGAAAGGCTGCGAATTCGATCTCGGTCATGCTTCGGGCTCCGGCGGGAACAGGGTTCACAATTGGTAACTATCTCGGCCCGTGCTTAAGAAAGGCTTAAGCGGGGAACCGGGCTTGTGCTATCGCCCCCTTTGATCCCATGCAAGTCCGGGTGAAAGAGAACCGATGACGCAACTGTCCACATCCACACGCGAACTGGCCGAGATGGCCTTCGAGGCGGGCAAGATCATTCTCAAGCACTATGCCGACGAGAGCCTGACGGCGCGGACGAAGGAAGATCAGTCACCCGTGACGGCCGCCGACGAAGAAGCCGAAGCTTTCATCCTGTCAAAGCTGAAAACGGTTGCGCCAGAGGTGCCGGTGATCGCCGAAGAAGAAGCCGCGAGCGGACGCATCGCGAAGATCGGATCGCGTTTCTTCCTTGTCGATCCGCTGGACGGGACGAAAGAATTTTTGAACCGCAACGGCGAGTTCACGGTCAACATCGCAGAGGTGATGAACGGCGCGCCGGTTCGCGGTGTCGTCTACATACCCGCCAAGGAAAGATTGTTCGTAGGCGAAGTGGGACATGGCGCGTTCGATGTACGCGTGGCGAACGGCGCGCTCGATTGGCATGGCGCAAAACGGATCGAAGTGTGCAAGCCGTCGGCGGACGGGCTTGTGGTCGTCGCGAGCCGCTCGCACCGCGACTACAAGACGGAAGAATTCCTCACGGCCTACACGGTGAAGGATTTCAAGGCGGCGGGATCGTCGCTGAAATTCTGCCTGGTGGCGGCGGGCGAAGCCGATCTCTATCCGCGGCTGGGCCGGACCATGGAATGGGACACGGCGGCGGGACATGCCGTGCTGGCCGCGGCGGGCGGCAGCGTCACCACCATCGACGGGCGGCCTTTCGTCTACGGCAAGGTGGAAGAGAAATTCGCCAACCCGTTCTTCCTTGCGCGGGGCGCAACGTAGCTCTGCGCTTGTCGAGGCGGGTGCGCCTCCTTACGCTTCGCCCAGCGATGTGGAGGGGCGAATGAAAATCCTGTTATTCCTGTGCGCAGCGGCACTTGCGCTTTCGGCTACGGCGGCGACCGCCAAGGAACGAACCGTCGTCGTGGTGCTGTTCGATGGATTTTCGCCCGCTTCGTTGGACGCCACGCGCACGCCGAATTTCGACCGGATCAAAAAGGACGGCGCGTGGTCGCGCCATCTGGTGCCGGCGTTTCCAACGATCTCGCTGATCAATCACACCACGTTCGAGACCGGGTGCTGGCCATCGCATCATGGGATCGTTTCGAATTTCTTCTACGACCCGAAGAAAGGCCTGTTTCCGCAAAGTGACGATGCTGCCTGGCGCACCGGCTGCGAGACCATTTGGGAAGCAGCCGAACGGCAGGGTGTGAAGTCAGCGGTCTTCAACATGATCGGCCGCTGGTCGAGCACAAAGGGCAAGCGTGCCACCACGATCAATCCGGATGTCCCGGGGAAGGACCGAGAATCCGACGAAAAGGTTGTGGAGCGAGGGCTTGCAGCGTTGCGCGACAACGGGCCGAACCACGCACGGCTGATCGCGCTCTATTTCCCTATCCCCGACGAAGAGGCGCATTGGAACGGGACGACTGCGCCGAAAACCGAGGAAGCGGTGCGCAAGGCCGATGAGATCGTGGGCAAACTCATGGCTGCGATCCGCGCACTGCCGCCCTCGCGCGAAGGCACACTTGTCGTCGGCACCGATCACGGGATGATGGATGTGGGGCCGGTGGTGAATATCGGGCGCATCCTCGGGAGGGAAAACATCCACGCGCAGCAAGCATCAGACGGCGCGACGGTGTTTCTGTATCTGGGCAAGGGCGAAACGAAGGAGCATGTGTTGAGTGCGCTCGCCAAATACAGCTATGCATTCAACGCCTATCCGAAAGGGAAATATCCGCCTTACGCGCACCTGGGTAACGGGCCGCGCTCGGCCGACATCCTGCTCGTCTGCAAACCGCCATATTGGGTGGCGGGACCGGAGGCGTTTCCCGCCTACACACGCTGGGCGGGCCTCACGCATGTCTGGCCGGTGACGTTCACGCCCGCCTTCGGCGGACTGAAGGCCACCCATGGTTACGATCCGCATATCGTCCAGATGCACGGAATATTCTTTGCGTGGGGCGCCGGTGTCGCGCACGGCAAACAGATTTCACGCCTCGACATGATCGATGTGCATCCGACCGTGATGTCGCTGTTGGGACTACACCCGGGCGTACCGGTGGACGGGCACGCGCTCGCGCTTTCGCCGTAACCGATTTACGGAACGAGGTGGGCCACTTCGTCGGTGATATAGCCGAAGCGGCGCATCTGGACGTGATGGGCTTGCACGATGCGACGAACCTGACGGCGGTTGAGCTTCTCGCGCCATTCGCCGGTTTTGCCTTCGCGGAAGAATTTCTCCGCCTTCTCGGGTTTCTCTCGGAAGCCGCCCTTCTTTTCCTGTTCCTGCAGGTTCTTGAACGAAGCGCGTTCGATGGCTTTGCCGAGTTGCTCGGCTGTCGGGCGCAGCAACAAGTGACGCGCGAGACCGCCGAAGGCGCGGAACGGATTGGCGATCATGTCCTCATACCGCATGACATAGATCGTGCGATGCGGCTTGTGCGTCCAGCTTTCGACGTGCTGGCTCCACGAGCCGTAGATCTCGTAGACGCTTTTGTCTGTGACGGCGGTTTCCAATCCGACCATCGCCATTTCGTCGATGGCATGGTCGATGGTCGAACTCATGTGGTGCGAGAACGAGATCGCAACATCCAGCGGATTGCGCAGGATGTAGACCGCCCCCGAACTGACCGCGAAATTGATCGTCGGCACGCCGCGATCCATAACAAGCGCGTGGTGCGTCTTGATGAGCGCGAGGCCATCGGTGCGTTCGGCGATTTCTTCCTGCACCTTGGGACGGATCTTGGCGATTTCCTCGCGGTCGCAATCCTTGGGCGGCTTGCCGAGATGTTTTTCATACGCACGCGCGGAGATTTCCCACGTCGTGAATTCGTTCATCTCGTTGATATCTTGCGCGTCTTCCTCGCCTTCCAGGATCTTCAGGAGATTGTGAAGAAAAGTGCGCGTCCAGGTGTTGCCGGACTTGGGGTAGGAGGCGAGCCAGAGGATGCCCTTGGGCGCCGGGCGGCCTTGCGGCTCGGCGGGGGGTTGCGCATCGGCCGGGGCTTCCGCAACGGCGGCTTCCGCTTCAGACGTCATCGTGCTGGCCTCCCAAGTCTGGGCGGCAGAATACAAGCAAAGCCCTGATTACAACAGTGACAGTAAGGCGCGCTGGCCGGTCAGGCAGCCTTGGCCTGCAGGCCAAGCCTCTGTTCGGTTTCGGCGATCAGGCCCCGGTCGTCCTCCTCCCACGGGTGGAAGGACGGCTTGTAGTAGGTGAAATAGGCCGGGATCACGCGGCCGATCATGCCGGGCTTGAACAGCATGAAGCGGAACATCTTGAACCAGCTCGACGGGGTGTTGATGCCGTCCTGCTGGAACAGGTAGGCGATGCCGCGGAACAAGAACTCGAAGAACATGAAGGTCGACACGATCATCGTGCGGACGCGGATGAAATAACGCTGCCAGCCGGGAAGGTTCTTGGTGGCAGCGAGGAACGTGTCGAAGGCGACCGATTTGTGCTCGATCTCCTCGATGGCGTGCCATTTCCACATGCGCCGCGCTTCGGGTGCGGCGTCTGCGAAATGGGCCGGATTCTTGAGCGCTTCATGCGCCAGAATGGCGGTGAAATGTTCGAGCGCGATGGTGGCGCCGAGCTGTTCGATCTTCGGGCGGGTACGGCCGAATTCGAGCCGCTTCTTGATCACCGCATCGAGCTTCGACAGGTCGTAGCCGGCGCCGGCGATCTGCTGGTTAAAGAAGACGTGTTCGCGGGTGTGCAGCGCTTCTTGCGTGGTGAAAGCCACGATCTGCTGCTGGAGCTTGGCGTCGGCCTTGCTCTTGAAGTTGCGCACGCTGTCCATGAAGAAGCGCTCGCCTTGGGGAAACGAGGCGGACAGGGCATTGTAGAAGGCAGTCGCGATTGCGTCGCCGCCCAGCCAATGGCGGGGGGTTGGGGCGGACCGGCCAAAGGCCAGATCACGAGAGGTGATTTTCAGGTCTTCGGGCGTGCTATTATGTACAATCATGGCATTACCATTCGCAATTTTCGCACTGCACCTAAGCTGGACTGACACAAATGTCAACTAATAAAAAGCGCTTAACCCTAGGAAAAGGTGAACGTCCGGTGCGCCGGCGGCGATCCGCTGCCGAGGCCAAGACGGAAACCCTTGCTGCGGCGCGAAAGATCCTGCTGTCGCGGGGGCCTGATGCCGTGACGCTGAAAAATGTCGCCGCCGAGCTGGGGACCACCCATACGAACCTGCTGCACCATTTCGGTACGGCGGGCGACCTGCAGACAGCCCTGATGACCACGATGGTCCAGGACCTTTCGGACGCCCTGGCCCAGGCCATCACACGCTTGCGGGAAGATGAGGATGCCCGGCTCGGCCTAATCGAGACCGTGTTCGAAGCTTTCGACAAGGGTGGCGCGGGACGGCTAGCCGCCTGGATCGCACTGTCGAACAAGCTTGCGCATCTGGGGCAGATGCAGAAAACGATCATCGACTTGGTGAAGGCGATCAAGGAGATCGCGCCGGAACAATCCGACGAACTCAACCAGCGCGTGACGTCAGCCGTGATCTTCGTGGCGTTGATGGCATTTGGCGACGCGATCATCGGTGCACCGCTTGAAACCATGCTTGGCAGAGAACGCCAGGCTGCACGCAAGATTGCCGCCCAACTCCTGCCGCAATTTTTCTGAAAACTTACATCGGTGTCAGTTCAACGATCGGGGTAGGTCATGCTTGGAAAGAAACTTCTTTTCGCGACGACAGTTTTCGCCGCCGCGACGCTGGCCGCATGTTCGATGCCGCGTCCCAATCCCGATCAGCCGACCGATAAAGATTCACCTATGTATGAGCAGGGCTATCGCGATGGCTGTGCGGCGGTGAATGCGCGTTACCGCGCCGAATCCGGACATGAAGGCCCGGCGCAAGACGAGAAGCTATATGCCACGGATCACAACTATCACGACGGTTGGGATGGCGGCTTCCGCAAATGCGAGGACAAGGTGAACCAGGGCGGCCTGCCGATCCCCGGTAACTCCGTCATAATGTAAATTCCGGGACACGCAAAAACGCGCCGGGAGGTTTCCCGGCGCGTTTTCTCTTGCGCACCTGAGTTTATTTCGCAGCCTTGCGGAACGAATCCGAAGCGCGATCGACGGCATCGTGTGCCGCGTCGGCAACCTTGCCGGCCGTCTGTTTCACTTCGCCTTTCGCCTTATCGGCGGCGCCTTCCGCGCGCATGCGATCGTTACCGACAGCTTTGCCGACAGTTTCCTTCACGGCGCCTTTCGCTTTGTCGACGCCGCCGGACACAGTGTTCTTGTCCATGAGAATTCTCCTGCATTTCTGGATACAGGAGATAAACGTCAATCGGCGGACGCCGGTTCCCGCACTGCAACAAGTTCCGTCTTTACAGGATCGAGATGTTCCTCGGGGTTGGCGGCCTTCTTCGCCAGCGCTACGACACAATCGACCGCTTCGCGCAACGTCGTCACCACGAGATCGCAACCCGTGGCTTCAACACTATCGAGATAGTGGGAATCGGATTCGAACGCGCCCCAGAATCCGGCGATGGGAACTGCACCCGGAATGCGCTTGTGCAGGCGGCGCACAAGATAGCGCGCGTTCTTGTAGTTCCCCGGATCGAGATAAGAAACGAGAACCGCCTGCACGCCATCCGGATCGAGCGCCTGTACATTGTTGGGTGAAGCATCTTCCGACGACACCACGCCCGCACGGATGCCGCGGCGTTTCAACAGATGCACAAGCAATGCGGCGGCAGCTTCATCCAGCGCGCCACGTCCCGCCACGCAGAGAACCGGTGTCTTGCGCCAGGATGGCGCGAGGTCGTCGGTTTTAAACACGATGCGGCCGCGCGGCTCGGCTTCCATGCTGGCTGCGTTGTTCTCCTCGCGGTCGGAGAGGTTTTCGATCAGGCCGCGGATCGTGTGCAGGATGCGTTCGCGCCGCTCACCGGACAGCGCGCCGCGGCTTGCATCCTTCTGCGCCAGCATGAGCGCGCGCATCGCCACTTCGTCGTAATAAATGGAGAGCGGATTTTCCCGCACATACATTTCGGCCTGATGCGCGGTTTCGTCGGGATCGGAGGCGAGCATACGGAGATAGAAGCTCTCTTCGGCCGCAAGCGGCGGACGATCGCCGAGCAACACGTCGAGGAATCGCAACTGCTCGACATGGCGGCCCAACACCACGACGCACATCGTCAGCGGGGTGGAGAGAAGCAATCCGACCGGCCCCCACACCCACGTCCAGAACGCGGCAGCGACCACCACGGCAATCGCCGAGAGGCCCATGTTGTGGCCGTAGACGTAAGGTTCGATGAACTGGCCGACGAGTGCTTCAACGCCGAAATAAAGGCCCAGCGTCCAGAACACCAACGCCCATTGCGGATCGACCGCGACGGCGAGCGCCGACGGGATGACGGCTGCAATGGGCACGCCGACATACGGCACGAACCGCATGATCCCCGCGACAAGGCCCCATAGGCCGGGATTGGGAATTCCGATTGCCCACAATCCCAGAGCAATCACCAACCCGAACGTGGCGTTGATGACGGTTTGTAGAAGGAGATAGCGTGCGAGCCTGGTCGCCGCTTCGTCGAGCGCGATGGTCGTTCGCTGCATGTCGCGCGTGCCGACAAGGCTGATGATGCGGTCTCGCAAATCCTCCTTCTGAAGGAGAATGAAGATCACGAACACGATCACGATGGCGGCGGTTGCCAGCGGCTCAAGCAGCGGCCCGGCCAGTTTCTCGATGACTTCCAGCGGCGTCGCATTGGGTGTCACCACGCGTACGGGAACGGGGCGATCTTCCAGGGCACTCTGGGCCGGTTGCTGATCGTTGGCATTTTCACCGCTACCGAGGAATTCGTCGCTCAACGCCTTGAACAGCGCGAGCCCGCGCTGGACGACGCTGCTGCTGTCGGCGGAGCCTTTGACGGAATGGATCTTGTGGACAAGGTTCGTTTGATAATGCGGCAGCTCGGTCGCGAGCTGGCCCAATTGCGTGCCGATGTAGCTTCCGAGCAAGCCGATCACGAAGAACGCGAACAGCACGCTGACCAGGACAGACGGTACGCGGCCGGTCTTGATGCGCCGCAGGAATTCGACCAGCGGCGCCAGCGCGAAGGATAGAAGGATGGCAAGCGCCAGCGGCACCAGGATCGGCTGGCCGAAATAGAGTGTGGCCACCACGATGGCGGCCATGACGGTCGCCATATACTTTTCGTGGAGGCTCGAAGGCTCCGGCGGCGCGGGCGGTACGGGCGTTGGCTCGATCACGGTCATGCGCCGGAATCTAGCACGGACGCCCCACCCCCACGCTATTGCCCGGTGAACACAGGGGGCCGCTTTTCCAGGAAACTCCTCACGCCTTCGCGGTGATCTTCGGTGGCGAACAGGCGATAGATCGTCTCGATGGCCCAGGCGCCGATCTCGCGCGGATCGCCATACGCCGTCTTGCGCAAACCCTCTTTCAGGGCGCGCACTGCAAGCGGCGGATTGGCCGCGATGCGTTGCGCGAGACTGTCGGCGCGCGGGAGCAATTCGCCGTGCGGCACGACTTCGGAAACCAGACCGATGCGTGCGGCTTCGCGCGCATCGATGGCGTCACCGGTGAACAGCAATTCCGCGGCCTTCGCAGGCCCCACAAGCGCAGGCAGCCGCAGAAAACCGCCGACATCCGAAACAAGGCCGCGCTTGACGAAAAGCTCCGCGAATTGAGCTTTCTCCGAAGCGATGCGGATATCGGCATAAAGGGCCAATTCCATGCCCCAGCCGACGGCGGAGCCGTTGACCGCGGCGATCACGGGCTTGGTGCAGTCGAGCGCGGCCATGGCGGCGGGGGTGGGTTTGGGTTCGACCCTTTCGGTCGAAGCACGGGGTTCGCCCGTCATCATCTCCTTCACGTCCTCGCCGGAGCAGAAAGCAGGATCGGTGCCCGTCACCACCACGCAGCGCACGCCCGGGTCGGCGCTGGCCGCGCGAAAGGCGGCCTCGATCTCGGCATAGGCGAGCCGGTTCAGGGCGTTGCGACGTTCGGGCCGGTTCAGGGTGATCCGCAGCACATTGCCGGAAAGCTCATAGAGGACGGTCTGGAAGGCGTCGGGCGACATGGGGCAAGTCCTTGAAATTGCGAGGCTGTCATCCTGCCACAGAGGCGGGAAAGGCTGAATGCGGGCTTCGCTTGTCCCACCGGGGCCTAACGGCTATGTCTCGCCCCCGCCGCCGTTTTTGGAACCCTCATGCCGCTGCTCCGCTTCATTCCCGAAGCCACCCATCTCGACTTCGTGAAGGCGCGGTTCGTGGCGTTCGCAATCGACGGGGTGCTGCTCCTCGCCTCCATTGCCTCGATCCTCTATCACGGCTTCAACCTGGGCATCGACTTCACCGGCGGCGTGCTGCTGGAAGTGAAATCGGCGCAGGTGATCGACATCGGTTCGATGCGTTCGGAGGTGAACAGCCTCGGATTCAAGGATTCCCAGATCCAGTATTTCGGCGGCGGCGAATGCGACAAGCCGGTGGATTCCTGCGTGCTGATCCGCGTGCAGCCGAAAGACCATCAGGATGCACAGGCCGCGGTTGCCTCGATGAAGCAGAAACTCGGCAAGGGCTATGACTATCGCCGCGCCGACATCGTGGGGCCGAAGGTTTCGCAGGAACTGTTCCAAGACGGCGTGATGGCGATGCTGCTCGCGGTGGTGATGATCGCGATCTACGTTTCGGTGCGCTTCGAATGGCAGTACGGAATCGGTGCGGCCTTCGCGACGGGCCATGACGTGCTGGTGACGGCGGGGCTGTTCTCCCTGCTGCATCTCGATTTCACGCTGGAATCGGTGGCGGCGCTGCTGACGCTGGCGGGCTATTCGATCAACGACACGGTGGTGATCTTCGACCGCATCCGCGAGAACCGGCGCAAGTTCAAGCGTATGTCGCTGCGCGATCTCATCAACCTGTCCACCAACCAGACGCTGACCCGCACCATCCTGACGAGCGTGGCGACCGCCATCTCGATCATTCCGCTTCTGCTGTATGGCGGACCCAACCTGTTCGATTTCAGCGCCGCGATCCTGTTCGGCATCGTGGTCGGCACCTTCTCATCGGTCTATGTCGCCTCCGCGCTGCTGCTCTATCTGCCCGCGCCGGCGGGCGCCATCGAGGAAAAGCCCGCCGCCGTTACGCAATAGGTCCGGTCAGAACGGATTGAGCGTGTGCTCGCGGGTATAGGTGAGATAGCCCGCGTTCACACCCGCGCGCAGGCCAACGCCCGTGCGCATAGGCGCAAGCGTGATCTCGTCGGCACGTTGATAATTGATACCGATGCCGGCAATGAAATAATAGCTGCCTTCCACGCCCGGGAATTTCTGAAACAGGCGGTCGGCGCGGCGCAGGTTATAGATCAGTGTGAAGTTCTTGGAGGCGTTGCCGCCGATGTCGAAGCCAACCGACGGGCCCTGCCAATAGACTTTCAGCGGCTTGTGACGCTTGCGGATCAGATATCCCGACCCGTAACGCAGTCCCACCACGAAGGCGCCCGACCCCTCCTCGCCCTTGATATAGGCGTCGGGCAGGCCGCGTTCGGAGAAGATCTTCTGCACCGCCTTGGCAACCGCTTCCGTCGTCATGCCGAAAAAGCCCGAAGCCGCCTGCACGATCTCGTTCTCGCTGAACTGGTCGGCGGCATCTTCCACCGTCTCGGCGTTGGCGAGCGGAGTCGCCGAAAGCATTACAAGGGCGGCGAAGGCGGCGGGCAGGACTTTGGACAGGATCATGGGGGCTCTCCCGGCATCTTAGGCGAATCAGGGCTAGCACAATGCCAGATTGCGCCCGATTCGTGGCGTGAATCCCTGTTCAGCCCTTTCGGCACGGAAAGTCAGGGCGGTTTTTCAAGGTCTTCGCGCCCCCCTTTTACATGCCTATCTTTTTGGTTGCAGGCTGGTTCGTCCGGCAACGGATGGGGAGGCTCATGGTCATGGACAGTCAAACGGTCTTCGTTCTGGCAGCCGCATTCTTGGCGCTGGTGATTGTGTTCGCGGGCGTAAAACCGGTGCCGCAGGGCCGCCAATGGACGGTGGAGCGTTTCGGCCGCTTTACCCGCGTGCTGATGCCGGGCCTCAACCTGATTGTGCCTTTTGTGGATCGCATCGGGCGCAAGCTTTCGATGATGGAAGAGGTGCTCGATATTCCGAGCCAGGACGTCATCACCCGCGACAATGCCACCGTCACAGCCGACGCCATCGCCTTCTACCAGATCGTCGACGCCGCCAAGGCGACCTATGAGGTCGGCAATCTTCAGGCGGGCATCACCAATCTTTGCCTCACCAATGTGCGCACCGTGATCGGTGCGATGGATCTCGACGAGGTGCTTTCCAAGCGCGACGAGATCAACCAGCGGCTGCTGCGCGTGGTGGATGCCGCGACCAGCCCGTGGGGCGTGAAGGTGACGCGCATCGAGATCAAGGATCTCTCGCCGCCATCCGACATCACCGCCGCAATGGGCCGCCAGATGAAGGCCGAGCGCGACCGCCGTGCCGAAGTGACATCCGCCGATGGCGAAAAGCAGGCCGCGATCCTGCGCGCCGAAGGCAACAAGCAGGCGGCGATCCTGCAGGCCGAAGGCCGCAAGGAAGCCGCCTTCCGCGACGCGGAGGCTCGTGAGCGTTCCGCCGAAGCCGAAGCGAAGGCCACCGCTGCGGTATCCGAAGCCATCGCCAAGGGCGACGTGAACGCGATCAACTATTTCCTCGGGCAGAAATATATCGAGGCGGTGAATGCGTTGTTCTCCGGCGAAAACCAGAACCAGAAATTCGTGATCGTGCCGATGGAGATGGCCTCCATCGCCGGCACCATTGCGGGCATCGGCGAATTGACGCGCGAAGCCACCGCCAAACAACAGGCCGCTTCCGCAGCCCGCCCACGCTCGCCGACGGTCCCGCCAGCGAGCAATGTTTCATAGGAGCGTGCGATGGGCGAGGTTGCCCAATTCGTGAACGACATCCAACCCTGGCACTGGTGGACGCTAGGCGCGATCCTCATCGCCATCGAGATCGCCAGCACCACATTCTATCTTTTGTGGCCCGGCATTGCCGCCATCCTGGTGGGTGTCCTCAAATTTTTCGATCCCGCGCTCGACGGCCGGTTCGAAATCTTCCTGTTCGCCGTTCTCGCCGTGGCTGCGACGATAATCTGGAAACGCTCTCCCTGGGGACAGGTGCGCAGCACGCACGAAACGCTCAACACCGCGCGCGGGTTAAACTATCGCGGCCGCCGCGTGACGGCGTGCGAAGATTTTACCAGTGGTCACGGGGCGGTACTGGTGGACGATACGCGCTGGAGTGCTGCCACCATCGACGGATCGGCGCCGCGAGCAGGTGCGGCACTGGAAGTGGTGGACGCGGACGGCACAACGCTTAAGGTGCGGATTGCCATCTAGCGCGTTATCTTTTCATGGAAGACCAGCCACCACCCGGACGTCCAGTCGGCATTGCCGGATGGATTACCATCGTTGTGCTGGCGGGTCTTCTGATCGCTTCCATCGCCTATGCAATCCATGCCTGGACGCAGATGGAGGGAACCACCATCTCGGGCTTCGGATGGGCGATGCTGGGGCTCGGCGTGTTCTTCACGCTGGCCTGCGGGGTCGTTCTGATGGGGCTGGTGTTCTATTCCAGCCGCAAGAATTTCGACCGCTGATTACTCAGCCGCCGCCCGGCCAGCCACACTCTCGACATAGGCCCTGCGCGCATCGAACTCTTTGGCGATATTGACGTCGCTGTCCTGCAGCGCCTGAACATCGGTGTTGGCGAAACCGATGATGCCCATCTCTTCATAACCGTCGCGGATGGTTTTGCCCCACAACCCTATGTCCTTCACGATGGGCACAATGCGGGTGAAGAGCGAGCCGCGAAATTTCTGCATGAAGCCGGAATCGTACATGTGGGCCGCGCATTCCTCGACATTGAGACCAAGCGTCTTCCACACTTCCACCGCGTCGAAACGATCGCGCATCAGGTAACAGGCTTCGAGCAGGAATTGCTCGCGCTCGTCGCGCTCCTTCTGCGTGAGCTGCGGATAGTAATCGCGCAACGCCAGGCGCCCGAAGGCGACGTGACGGGATTCATCCTGCATCACATAGGCGTTGACCGCAGCGGCCAGCGGATTCTGCGCGTTGTCCCGAATCTGCTGGAAGGCGGCGAGTGCGAGCCCTTCGATCACCACCTGCATGCCGAGATAGGTCATGTCCCAGCGACTGTCGCGCAACACCTGATCGATCAGATCCTGCAATGGCTTGGTCATGGGATAGGCGACGTTGAATTTCTGCAAGAGCCGCTTGTAGCTTTCGACGTGGCGCGCTTCGTCGATCACCTGCGTCGAGGCGTAGAATTTAGAGTCGATGTCGGGAACCTGCGTGACGATCTTGGCGGTGCAGATGAGCGCGCCCTGCTCGCCCTGCATGAATTGCGAAATCTGCCAGCCCTGGAAATGGCGGCGGACTTGCGCCTTCTCCTTGCGCGACATCTTCTCGTATGTCGCCATGCCGGAGATCGGCAGCATCTCTTCGGGCAATTGTTCGGGATTGTCTTCGTCCAGTTCCTGGGACCAGTCGATGCGCGTTTCGGCGTTCCACTGCATCTCCACGCCCTTGCGATAAAGGCCCATCATCGCGGCGCGGCCGTCGTCGTATTCCCAGTTGAAATTGACGTCGAAATCCTGCGGCACCGGCCAGTTGGTTTCTTCCGGCTGGATGGCATAGATGTCGCGCAGTGTGCCCATATCGATCCTCCCGGCGATGTTTATGCCGGGATCATCGCCCAAAACACTTAGAAAGGGAACGGTTCAGAGGAGCGGATCGAGCGTTCTGATCTCGTTCTTGTGAAAAGTCAGGCGAAACCGGCTTTTATCCGACTCGTCGAAGGCTGACGTGCCGCGCAATTGCGTGGTGAGCGTGCGCACCAGGCGGCCGCCGAGCGCGGACCCATCCCGCAATTCGTGGCCTTTGCCGTTGCTGGAGATCGTCAGTTCGACTTCGCCATGGCCGTCGTGCAGAGCGATGGAGATGAGGCCGCCCTTGCCGGGCGGATAGGCCTGTTTGTAGGCGTTGATCAGCACTTCAGAGGTGACAAGGCCGAGCGGCGTGGCCTGTTCGGGCATCAACTCGATGGAATCGACGTTCAATTCCGTGCGGATGCCGCGGTTGATGGCTTCGTTGGCGCGCGCGATTTCCGCGGACAGGCGCGTGAGATAGCCGTTCATGTCGATCGAAGCCTTGGTGTCGTCGTGGTAGAGCACGTCGTGAATCATGCCGATGGCGATGAGGCGCTGCTGGGTTTCCTTGAAGGCGTCGCGCACGGCCGGGTTTTCGAACTCGCGCGACTGGATCTGGATCAGGCTCGAGGTCAGTTGCAGGTTGTTCTTCACCCGGTGGTGAATTTCCTTGAGCAGGTGATCGCGCTGGGCGACCGCCGCGGAAAGCGCCGAAACGGTGTCTTCGATGGCGCGCCGTGCGCGCAGATCGGTTTCGGCGAGATCGGCGGCCAGCTTGGCGAGCAACCCGCCGACAATGATGGCAAGGGCGAAGAGCACGAAGCCGAGCCGCACATCGTCTTCCCAGCGCGCCAGCACTTCGGAGCGGTGAAGCGTGACGGTGGAGACAAGACCGCGCGCCGTGTCGGCGTGATAGCCGAGGATCAGATCGGGATCGGCGGATTTGAGAAAGCCCGCAACGCCGGACGGTACGGCTCCGAAGGGCGACCTTTGCGCAATGGGGTCTCCCTTGGCATCGAAATCCATGAAATTGCTGATGACAAGGCGGCTGCCACTGCTCCAAAGCTGTTGCAAAGGCTCGCCGGGTTTGCGGGTAGACAGCGGGCGGACGTAAGGCGCGCTGATGCCGACATCGACGACGCCCGCGAAACTGCCATCGAGATTCAGAAGCGATTTCGAATAGGTGTAAAGCACGTTGCGGCCCAGGCGGCTTCGCAGCGCCGAACCGATATAGGTGTCGCGGCCGTCTTTCGCGTGCGCCTTGAACCACGCGCGGTCGGCAAGACGGATGCGTGGGGGGCTGGTGCGTTCGGACATCACGACGGGCAGGCCGTGTTTGTCTACCACCATCAGGAAATCGGTCGCCGAGGTTACGGCGGTGCGGTGGGCCAAATAGGTTTGCAGCTGGTCCTTGGGGATCGCATCGAGGCCGCCATGCGTGCCGATGTAAACGCGGGCGTCTTCGGCCAACAGATCGGCGGTATCGAGGGCGCGGTCGATGTTCTCCACCTGGTCGCGCGCCATATCGAGGGCGGATGCTTTCGCGCCGTCGATGATGTCGCGGCGTTCCTGATAGAGCGTGTTGGCGCGCCAGATGGCGAGCGCGAGGCCGGCAAAGATCGCAAGCGTGTAGATGACGTTGCGGCTGCGGCGCAGGCTGAAAAGCCCCGCCATCCCCCGAACCGGTGGCCCCGCCGAAGCGGAGCTTTCTCCGCCCTTTTTCCCTTCGGCGGCCATCGAACGACTTCTTTCCCCTCGAGAACCCTAAAGAACACCGGGCTTGCCGGGGCGTCAAACTGGGAAACGGATGGGGGAAGAGGTGGTTCCTCCGGCGCTATAACGCAGAAAGGCGAGTGCCTCTCCACCCTGCGCTCTTCGCGCTTCGGATGGCTGGGCTGCCCCGCCTTTCTGCGTCGGGATGTCGGCAGCGGGCGGTTTCGGCCGCAACATCAAGCGTAACCGGCGCCCGCACGTTCATCCGTCCCTCGGAATCAGGATTGCCAGACCCGCACCAAACGAATGCGCACAAGGCTCGCATCCTTCCCTGTATTTCCCCATGTGCCGGTGCCGCCTTCCGGGTGGCGACAATGATTGCTGACCGAAATCCTTAAAAATCGTCCAAGGACGAATATAGAACACCCAATAGAAGGTTTTAAGACCTGTAAAGGAAATATTTCCCCTACTTAATTCAAGACCTTAAGCTGTTGGTAAGGGAAAAGGCGGCGGATCGCTCCGCCGCCTGAGAAACGGGATAGGCCATGCCTTTACCCTCCTAGGCCGATACTGACCGAGGCGAAGGGACCATAGAAATTGCGGTCGTAGCTCTTGCGTGAGTCGATACCACCATCCATCGCGCCAAAAAATAAATCGGCATGATAACCCACACTGACCTTCGCGTTGGGAAACTTCAGAGATATTCCCAACAAGCCTCCGATGTTCGGGATGGCGACAGAATGCGAACGCATCTTACTAGTCGAGTTGGTATAGTGATCGTGTACAAAGTGCGGCGAAAATTGCGGCTCGCCGGAAGGTGACGCAAACGGAATATATCCATAACTATCTCCCGTCGTCTGATGATGAATGCGTGTTTTTTGACGGCCAAATAGCACTGCTGCGTTTGCGCCCCAATCGAAGGTCAGTTCGGCATCTTCGTCATTTGATCCCATAAGCGGAACTGATCCTTTATAGGAAATCGATGGTCCCCAACCCCGAAAGCTTCTGTCTAACTCCGGCTTCGCCTTATAAAATTGGTAGTAGATGTTGAACGGAATGGTTGCGTGCAAGGCGGATAAATATTTTGGCCCATCACGGTGGGGATTCGGATCTGCCCGTAGGTTCATCGACGTCTTAGACGTGAACTGTGCAAATCGGACTCCCACAGCAACTTGACTTAATAACTCACTTTTCCACAAACCCAGACCAACATCTTTTCCGACAGAAAAATCTACGACTGCATGGCTTTCTAAAGATCTAACGATGTAATCCGCTGTTTGATGTACCACACCGTTGCTATAACGGCCATTATAATTATGCTCTATGATGTACAAGGGAAAATGAGAGCTCACAAACGTAGTGGTCGGCACGTCTTGATGGCGATGTGCGCCGTTAGTGGAACGGCCGTACGCAACAGATGCCACAAACTTCCATTCGGATCCTTCGGGTTGAAACGACAAAGAACCATTTTCGCCGATGCTATGCTTTGGCGGCGATTGCAGGTTGGACGTCGGCATCAGTCCATGTTGCTCACCCGTAATAGTGAAGGCTGGGATATAAGGCTCCGGTTGACCGCCGACGCGGTTAAATTGACCACCCAATTCGATCCAGAGCTGCGGCTGCTCTGAGACTTCAGCCATCGCCGGGGCACCGGCTGAAGCGGAGACCGCTAATGTCACAGCGGAAACGCCGGACAGTAGATTCCGGCGACTTGAGACGCGGTTATTGATTAGTTCATTCATTGCTTCCCCCCGCTCAGAAATTCTTCGTGACGCGCACACCAAAGAGGCGTGGGTCAGTCAGGAATACGTTTGTGGTTAGACCGGTGTCGTCGCTATTCAGGAAATCGCCAGTGATAGCTGTCGTGTTGAACACATTCTTTAGGTAGCCCAAGACCTGCCAGCCACCGGTGCTCGTGAGGATCAATGCGAGATTTACGTTAGAATACCCTCGAATTCTGTCGTAGGGATTGTCGTTGAAGACACGCGCAAACGAATCTGATTGATGGTAGAAGTCTGTATGTAGTGTCGCCGCCCAATCCTGAGAAACAGGCAGGGTGTATTCCGCAGAGAATGACAGGGTGAAATGAGGTGCATTGGGGAGTTCGTTACCGCTGAGGTTCTTGTCAAATCCCTGACCATTGTTCGGCGCAGGGCCCGCGCCATTATTAGCCGCCTGAGCGCTGACAGGATCGAAGCCCGGGTATCCTGCAAGAAAGGGTGGCAGCGAATTGCCGCTGGCATCGACCGTTGGATTTGGAACGTAAGGCGCTCCGGTTATTGGATCGTTTCCATTAACATATGACCACGTACATATAAGCGCCGTCAGTGGGGTCTGATTCGATCCGAATTTGAGGGCATTAAGCGCCACATAAGCAGGAACAATGCAGTTTGACGCTAGATTAGGATAAGGCTTCACCACAACCCAATCGGGATGATTCGCCTGATCCGTTCGATCCATCAGATCGACGGCCTTCGAGCCGTCTGCTATCCGCGTTGCTTCGTATCCCCCGGAAAAACTAAATTTCAGACCGGGTGTGGGTTCCCATGTGGCTTCTAGCTCAGCTCCTTTAACTGTGGCATCGAAATTCAAATTGATGGCTGTTCGATCAACAATTTCCGAAATCTGATAGCCCTTGTAGTCATAGTAGAACGCAGATCCGTTTAGCGTGACCGCACCGTCGAGCAATGTGTTTTTTGAACCTAATTCGTAAGAGTTGATGAATTCAGGTGCGAAGGTGAGTGGGTGAATCGGATTGGCCAACCCGCCACCCCGGCTGTTCGTAAGCACAGCACCCGGCGGATTGGCGCCGCCAGCCTTGTAGCCATGTGCAAACGTCCCGTAGACTAGGGTTTGATCGGTAAAGTTGAACTTCGGGGTCCAAGTGACGTTAAACCGCCCCGTCCACTCACCCCATTCCTGATCTATCGGTCCGAGGAGTGGATAGCCCATTCCGATGGTAAGAACTTCACTCGGAATGCGGACGAAGTGTTTTTGATCATTCGTCCAGCGCAAGCCGCCCGTTAGCTTCAGGTCGTCCGTTACGTTGTAATAGACCTCGCCAAAGCCAGCATAGGAATTGAGGTCGTAGGGATTATCACTTCGGAAATAATTATGACCTTGCCCATCGATGCTGCTGAGTGGGTGCGGGTCGATATAACTACACGGCAATGTCGGCTGAATGATTGCCGTGGGATCCGGTTCCTGAGTGCCAATCAGACACTGATGGTTATCAGAAACATTCGGTATCCATGGGCCAAGGACTCCTGATTCAGTGCCATTTACGGTCAACATCCCTGTCATGGTGAGAGCATTTATAAAAACATAATAGTTCTCATCGGTTTCATAATGCAGATAATTGCCGCCGAAGCTGAAGTTCAACGGCCCATTAAAGTTAGAAGCCAAGCGAAATTCCTGGCTAAGTTGCCATGAATTCTCTTCGGACAAATCTTCTCCGGCCATCCGATCAGTGCAGCCAATCTGGGGATCGCAGAAAACGCCATCGGGCGAAACCGCTCCAGGCCGATACAAGTTGGTTCCGTCATTCGGGTCGCTATTGAAAATGCCGGGAGACGTATTAAAGCGATTAAAGTCTTCAACCGAATAAAGAAAGTCTGCCCCATAACCCGTTTCCGACATTAGCGTGATATCAGGAGTAATGCTGTAGTCTGTATTGAATTCGAGAACGTCACTTCGGGCCTTATAAATTGGTTCAATCGAAGATTCGATGACTCGCAGATTTCGAGACTGCTGAGTGCTGGCATACGGATCAACGAAACCGTTGATTTGGTTCGCATCTCCAAGAGCCAAAATGAAGGGAAGCGAAAAGCCGTTCGGAACTTCAAAAGCGTCAGCCGAGTAGAGGGATGTCATCTCACAGCCTTGACTTAGGTAGGCCGCTGGATTGTTGATCCCATGGAATCCCCCGCTTGAAATGGGAGGAACAGGCGAGCCATCAACTTCCGTCGGCGTAAGGTCAGTCTTGCAAAGCTGTTTCGCGCTGCGCATGCGATCGTCGTCTTCTTGGAAGTGTTCCCAGATGAAATAAGACTGGACGTTTGAGAACGGCTTAAATCCGACTGTTACACGCCCGGACCACAGATCGCGGCCATCAATGGACTGGCCGGTCAGTTCGTTGGTGCTGTAACCATCTCGTTTGGTCCATTCACCCGCCACACGAATGTCGAGGCGATCATCGACGATCGGCAAATTGATCATGCCTTCAAAGCGGCGGTTTTTGTAATTGCCGATATCAGCCGATGCCATTGCTTCGAATTGATCAGTGGGTTTGGCGGATATGACGTTCACAACACCAGCCGTCGCGTTGCGACCGTATAGAGTTCCCTGCGGACCACGAAGTACCTCGACTTGGCTAACGTCAAAGAATTCCTGCTCAAAAAAGTGATTGCGGAGGAACGGCTGATCGTTGAAGGCGACCGCAACTGCCGGGTCCGTGGTCACGGAAATTGCTTGGGTACCAATGCCGCGAATCTGGATTGAGTAGCCGGTGAAATTGGTCTTCGTGAAGGTTAAATTCGGCACCTCCTTAATTAAATCGGGGCCGCCCGCCACCTGCCGCGATGTCAATTGTTCTTGACTGAGTGCGGTAATCGCAATTGGTACGCTCTGTACGTCGGCACCGCCAAGTTTCGACGAGGTGACCGTCACCGTTTCCACCGCCGCGCGCGGCGCCGGCGTGGCTTGCGCCAATTGCATCGGGATTTCGAGTTGGGAGGCGCTGGAGGGCACGATCATCACCGCGCCGTCCTGATGGCGGGGGACGAAGCCTGTGCCGGAGAGGAGTTTGGTCAGTGCGTCGTCGGCCGAGAGGTTTCCTTTCACGCCGCGCGTCTGTGCGCCTTTGACGGCGCTGTAGGAGACAATCACCGAGACGCCGGTCTGCTTCATGTAGCTGTCGAGTGCTGCGCCGAGATCGCCGCCGGGGATGTTGAGGCTGGCGGCTTGTGCGGTGGCCGCGAGCATGAGGCTCGCCAGGCTTGCGCCGGCAAGCCATGTCCGTTTTGTGTTTCTCGAAACTGGCATTCTTTGCCCCCCGATGATTGCCTGGCGCCGTGCTTAAGGCGCGCGCTTCGCGATGAATGTCTGTTCGCCCTTGTGCGAGACGCTGAGCCCGAAGGATTCGCGTGCCGCACTTGAGAAGAGCTGGATGCCGCCAACAGGGAATGTTCCGCTGATGGTGAGGCTTGCGACCTCCGGATCGGAGATCACGACTTTCTGCTGGCTGTAGCGGTTGAATTCGGCGGCCGCGTCGCCGAGCGTGGTGCGCTGAAACACCAGCACGCCGCGCCGCCAGCCGAGTTCGTTGGAAAGCTCCGGCGCCGGTTTCTTCATCACCGACAAGGCGTCCGCCGTGGCGATGGCGATGTCGCCGGGCACCAGGACTGCGGCTTTGGCGCTTTTGCCGCCCGTCGATTCGATGCGGGCGGAGCCTTCGAGCAGCGAGACCTGCACCTGGTTGGGATCGCGCCGCACCAGGAATTTGGTGCCGAGATCGACGATGCGGTGATCGCCGAGCGAGACCACGAAGGGCTTCGCTGCATCGTGGCGCACCTGGAAATAGGCCTCGCCTTTCACCAGCGTGAAATGGCGCGTGCCTTTGCCGGAGGAGCGGATTTCGCTGTTGGTGTTGAGTTCGATCTGCGAACCGTCGGCGAGCTTCACGATCTCGCGTCCGCCGAGCGGCGTGGCATAGATGCGTTCCGGCGTGCCGAAGGGATAGAACGCGGCCGCGCCGGCCAATCCGGCGATGGCAGCGACGGCCGCGATCTTCAGGAAGAACGGCCCACGCCGTTCGGGGCGTTTGGCGATTTCCTCGCGCATGGGTTTGCGCAACGCCGTGAGACGGTCGGCGGTGCCCCAGGCGGTTTCCAGCCGCAGATACGCGATGCGGCGGGCGGGGTCTTCGGCGAACCAGGCGTCGAGCGCGCGCTGGCTTTCTTCGGACCAATCCTGTTCGTGGCGCTTGAGCAGCCATTCGGCGGCGCGTTCGCGGGTTTCGCTTGCGGTCACAGCGCGCCTCCCTCGTCGGCGGTTTCGCCGTAGAGCGATTGGGCGAGCGCGATCATGCCGAGCGTGAGATGGCGGTTGACCGTGTTTTCGGAAATGCCCATGCGAAGGGCGATGTCGCGTGTCGCCAGCCCTTCGATCTTCTTCAGGATCACGGCCTGGCGGCAGCGTTCGGGCAGGTGATCGAGTGCGGCTTGCAGGCGGCGCAACGTATCGCTCGCGATGGCCGCGCGTTCGGGGCCGGGGTCGTCATTGGCGATGTGCAGCGCATCGAGATCGGCCATCGTCGCCATGGGCACGACCTGGCGCTTGCGAATGCGGTCGACCAGAAGATTGCGCGCGGTGGTGAACACGAAGGCGCGGGGCGATGCGGGAATTTCGGCGTGGGCGGCTTCGTAGACGCGGACATAGATGTCCTGGCACAGATCGTCGGCATCGGCCTTTTCGCGGCAATGACGGCGCAGGAACTGCATCAGAACGGCTTCCAGCGGAAGAACCTCGCGGACGAACCAGTCTTCGACGGCAGACAAGCCTCCCCCCTCCCCCGGCAAGCGTGGGACGGCGTGTTCGCGGCCCAGGTCTGTTGTCTCAGTCATCCCCGCCCGTCGGGGTTCGCGTTTCGAACATCACGCGAGCATAGACGAAGGAGGGGCGGAAATTTGCCAATGGCGACGGATTGAAATTTTCTGGCGCGGAGGCGCAAATGCGAAAAGACGGCGGATCGCTCCGCCGCCCTGTCTATATAAGTGAGGGACTACCAGTTCTTGGTGACGCGAATGCCGAAGAGGCGCGGGTCCGTGAGAAACACATTGGTGGTGAGCGCCGTGTCATCGGAGTTGAGGAAGGCGCCGGTGATCGCGGTGGTGTCCAGCACGTTCTTCACATAGGCCATCGCCTGCCAGCCGTCCTGGTTTGTGAAGATCAGGGCGAAGTTCAGGTTGGTGTAGCCGTGGATCTGATCGTAAGGCTTGTCGTTGAAGATGCGCGCAAACGAGTTGCCCTGCCAGTAAAAATCGGTGCGCAGGGTGCCGGCCCAATCGTCGCTCAGCGGCATCGAATACTGGCCACCGATGGAGAGAGTGAAGGGCGGCGTGTTGGGAAGCTTGTTGCCACCGAGGTCTTTCGCAAAACCTTCGCCGTTGTTGGGCGATTGCGTGGGATCGAAACCCACCACGCCGAAGCCGCTGAGATCGGGCGGACTCAGGAAGTTCAGCGCGCCTTCGCTGCTGCCATAGGCGATGTCGCAAGCCAAAGTAAGAGGTAGCCCGGCGCTTGGATAATTCTGGATAAGCTGGCGGACAGCCGAAGCAGGCAGGATACAATTGGATGTGGAGGAGATGAACGGCTTGACCACCAGCCAATCGCTGTGCCCATTGGTTCGATCTATCAGATCGATGGCGGATTCTCCGTTGTCGATGGAGCTGTCTTCAAGACCGCCCGCAAAATTGAATCGCAGTCCTGGCAACGGTTCCCAGGTGGCTTCAAGTTCAGCACCTTTGACGGTGGCATCCACATTCAAATTGATCGACGTTCGATCGACAATCTGGGAAATCTGGTATCCCTTGTAGTCGTAGTAGAAGACATCGCCGTTGAGCGTGAGGTTGCCGTCGAGCAGAGTGTTTTTCGTTCCCAGCTCGAATGCATTCACATATTCCGGATCGAATGTGGCCGGATGGGTGATGAAGGATTGGGCGCTGAACGTATTGGGGATCGGGCCCGGCGGGTTGGCGCCGCCGCCTTTGTATCCCCGGGAATAGGACGCATAGACCAAGGTCTGATCTGTGAAATCGAGTTTGGGGGACCAATCGACGTTGAACCGACCGGTTAACTTCTTCCATTCCTGATTGACGATATCGGTAACGGGATAACCGCCGCCCAGCAAAAACACCCAGCTTGGAATGACTTCGAAATATTTCCTATCGTCGGTAAACCTCAACCCGCCGGTGAGCTTAACGTCAGGCGATACCTGATAGTAGACCTCGCCGAATCCGGCCCACGAATTCAATCGATAAGGATTTTGGCTGCGGAAATAATTGTGACCATTGCCGTTCAAATCTTCGATGGGATTCGGATCAATATAGGTGCCGTATATTCCACCGAATCCGCAGCCGAAATTGGATGGGAAATATCCCGAAATAGAGCCAAGCGACATCACGACGGGTGTAGGTGGAATCTCGAATGCGCCACTTCCGCCGTGACAAGTCGTGAACTCGTATGGCCTCTGTCCATTGGCAAGTTGTTCAACCGCCGTGACCAGATTGAAAAAAACAAAATAATCTTCGACCGTCTGATAGTGAAGGTAGTTCGCGCCCACGCTGAAGTTCAGCGGTCCCTCGAACTGGGAGGTCAGGCGCACCTCCTGACTGAATTGCCAGGCCCGTTCCTCCGATAGATCTTCGCCCACCATCTTCTGCGAACAGCCGAGTTGGGGATCGCAATAAGTGCCCCCGGGCGTGAGACTGTTGGGTCCGCCGAGCGTGCCGAACAGACCGGGGGCTGTATTGAACCGGTTGAAGTCTTCCGTCGAACGCAACTGGTCCTTGTTGTAAGCCGTTTGCGAGGTGACCGTCAGTTCAGGCGTCACGTTGATATCGATATTCAGCTCTATCACGTTGTTTTTAGCGCGATAGGTGGGCGTCAGATCCGACTGGATCTTGCGCAAATCCATCGATTGCACGGTGCTGGCATAAGGATCGACGGGATTGAGCAAAAATCCGCCTGGCGCACTTCCGCCGGCGCCATCGAACGCGAATTCACCGGCCGCGACGAATGGAATGGACTGGCCATTCGGGGTTTCAAAGGCTTCAGAAGAATAAAGCGAGGCGGGCAAACAACCCTGGCTCAACCACGAGCGATAGAAATTCTCATTGTAGACGTTGGTGTTTGGCATTGTGGATAGAACCAGTCCGTCCACTGTTCCCGGACCCAAATCCTTCTTGCAGAGCTGTTTGGCGGAACGGATGCGGTCGTCCTTTTCGTCAAAATGCTCCCAAACAAGATTTGCGTTGATCCACGACGTCGGGTGCAAACCGAGCGTCAGACGCGTCGACCAAAGATCCCGACCGTCAATAGACTTGTTCGTCGTTTCGTTGAAAGAATAACCATCGCGCTTTGTCCACTCGCCAGCGAGACGGATGTCAAACTTGTCGCCAATAACTGGAATGTTGAGCATTCCTTCGACGCGGCGATTGTTATAATTGCCGACGTCGACGGAAGCCAAAGCTTCCCAGCGATCGCTCGGCTTGGCCGAAACGACGTTTACGACGCCTGCCGTTGCATTGCGGCCATAAAGTGTGCCTTGGGGGCCGCGCAGCACAGCCACTTGGCTGACGTCGTAGAATTCCTGCTCGAAAAAATGATTGCGAATGAACGGCGTGTCGTTGAATGCGATAGCAACTGCGGGATCGGTGGCAACGGAAATGGCCTGGGTTCCGATACCGCGTATTTGCACACTGTAGCCGGTGAAGTTCGTTTTCGTGAACGTCAGGTTCGGCACGTTCTTGACGAGATCTGGCCCGCCCGCTGTTTGCGTGGCTGTGAGCTGCTCCTGGCTCATGGCGGTGATGGCGATGGGGACGCTTTGCACGTCCGCGCCGCCGAGTTTCGACGAGGTGACCGTCACCGTTTCCACCGAACTGCGCGGGGCCTGCATGGCTTGGGCGAGTTCGATGGGGGCTTCGTTGGCGGAGCGTTCGTCGCGGATGATGCCGACGGCGCCGGTGGCGTTGCGATATTCGGTGAAACCCGTTCCGTTGAGGATGCGGGTGAGCGCGTCGGATGCGGGCAGATCGCCTTTCACGCCGGTGGTGCGCGCGTTCTTCACGGCATCGAGCGAATACATCAAAGTGACGCCGGATTGCTTCACATAGGCGTCGAGTGCGGCCTTGAGATTGCCGCTGGGGATGTCGAAATCATGGGCCGCGGCGGCGGTGATGAGAAGCAAACCGCAGGCGCCGGTGAAGGCCGATCCCCGGAAGTATGATTTCATGGCAATTCCCCCCTTGATGAAACGATGAAGCTCAACGTGTGATGACGATGATGTTGCCCGCGCGTTCGACGCGAAGGCCCAGGACGTGCTGTGCGAGTTCGGCGAAGGCGGCGATGTCGTTCTTGGCGAATTTTCCGCCGATGGTCAGCCCGGCCACGCCCGTGCCCGCCACCACGATCTTGTCGGTGTTGTAGCGGTTGAATTCGCGCGCGGCGTCGGCAAGCGTCGCACCTTCGAACACGAGTTCGCCGCTGCGCCAGGCGACATCTTTTTCCAGTTGCGTTTCGGATTTCTTCACCACCGGCAGCACACCGCCCGCACTGACCACGACATCGCCGCGCGCAAGCGCCACGGAATGTTCCTTGCCCGATGCGGTTTTGGATTGCAGCTGCACGCGGCCTTCCATCACGGCCACCTGCAGACGATGCGGTTCGCGGCGCACGGTGAATTTGGTGCCCAGATCGATCACGCGGTCATTGCCTGCCAGCACCACGAACGGGCGCTTTTCATCGTGTTTGACCTGGAAATAGGCTTCGCCACGTTCGAGCCACACCTTGCGTTCGTGCGGCTGCATGGAGGTGCGCAACACCGTGTCGGTGTTCAGCTCGATTTCCGAGCCGTCGGCGAGCTTGAGGATTTCGTGGCCGCCGACCTTGGTGGCGTAAGTCTTCACATCCGGCCCGAACCACGCCGAGAGCGAAGACGATCCCACCACTGCTGCAATCGCGGCGGCGGCGGCCACGCCCATCAGAAGCGGCAACACGCGGCGGCTCTTCGGCGCGGGCCGCTGTGCGGGGCGGATGCTGCGCAGCGCGGTGAGACGGCCGGTGTTTTCCCATGCCGCCTGCACGCGCAAATAAGCCGTCATGTGCGAGGGCGATTGTGCGAGCCAGGCGTCCAACTCAGCCTGATCGGCTTCGCTCCAATTCCAGAAATTGCGGCGTTGCAGCCAATCGGCGGCGCGCTCGCGAATTTCTTTCGCGTTGGGCAGATGTGTGTTCACGGCTTTCTCCCATGCTCCGCCTCGTCGCCGAACAACAGGTCCGCCAGCGTGTTCATGCCGGTGGCGAGATGTTCGGAGACGGTCGACGCGCCGATCCCCAGGCGTTGCGAAATCTCTTTTCCGGAAAGCCCTTCGATGCGGCCCAGCACCACCACTTCGCGGCAGCGTGGCGGCAATTTTTCGAGGGCGGCCTGCAGGCGGCGCAATTCGTCCTGCGCCATCACGTTTCTGTCCGGCCCCGGCGCATCGACGGCGACGCCCAGGGTTTCCAGATCGGCCACCGCTTCGATGGGCACCACCTGTTCGTGGCGCACCCGGTCGATCAAGAGATTGCGGGCGATGGTGAAGACGAAGGGCTTCACCGGCTGGGGGATTTTCTCGCGCGCGGCCTCATAGACCCGCGCGTAAACTTCCTGCGCCAGGTCGTCGATGTCGCTCTTATTGGGCCAGGAGCGGCGCAGGAACTGCATCAATGCCGCCTCCAGCGGCAGCACTTCGCGCACGAACCAGCCGTTGATTCCGTCCTCGGTCATGCCGGCGCTACGGCGCAGATCGGCAGTCTCGCGGCCATTTTCCGGTGTTTCGCCCATCCCCTGAAGCATCCCGCCTTTGGAGGACCGAAGTGAAGACTACATAGGGATAAACGGATTGGGGGGAGAGGATTTCGGATGGGGCGGCGGATTATTTGCGCGAGGGCGCGCAATCTTGTTGCGGAGGCAGCAAAAAGAAAGGGCGGTGAATCGCTTCACCGCCCTTCTCATATTCCGATATTTGGGAGCCTAGCCGCCCAGTCCCAGGCTCACATTCAGGTAAGGCCCATAGAAGCCGCGGTTGTAGCTCTGGTGCGTTTCCTGTCCGCCATCCATCGCGTTGAAGAACGTATCGGCACGATAGCCCAGGCTGACCTTGCCGTTGCGATAGCGCATGGAGGCGCCGATATAACCGCCGAGGTTCGGCACAGTGACCGTGCGGGAACGGTTCACATTGTCTGGCGGCTCTGGTATTCGGCCATCAATGTCGCCACCGATGGTCTGTCCTTCGCAGACGGCGAGCGTGCCGAAGCCCTGAACATCGCAATGATTTACGTCGTGGTTCAAACGAACCTTCTGACGACCGAACAGCACCGCCACGTTCACACCCATATCGAGTGTGATTTGGCCGCCGGCGTCGTCACCCCAAAGCGGTGTGTTGCCTTCCCACGTCAATTCCGGACCGACGCCGTGGAACGAACGGGTTTCATGCGAATCGAATTCCCAAACCTCGTGGTATTTCGCAAAAACATTGGGAGTTAGATAGTAATGCGGATCCGCGCCCAAAGTTTGCGACGACTGGGAATTGAATTGGGCGAATCGTACACCACCGGAAATGGTGCTTTTGCCGCCGTTGCCGAATGCGCCGATGCCAATGTCCTTGCCCAAGGTGAAGTCGAGCATCATGTGCTCTTCAGACGATCCATCCTGGGAATCGACGAATTCTTTCGCTCCGCCGTGATAGCAAGCATCGAGCAACTGAGACGCTGATGGATATTGCTTGAATGCACTGCACTGCCGGTAATAGCCAAAAAAGCTGATGCCTTCTTTCGTGCCGGCAATCATGCTCTTGTGATAGTGCTTGTTGCGAGAGGCGCGACCATAGCGAACACCCGCCTTCAGAACCCAATCGGTGTCTTCAGGAACGAAAGAGAGCGAGCCTTCCCAGTCGAAGCCTCTGTCGGGCGTGTGCTGCAATTGAGCGGGAGTGGGTAATCCGGCTGGCCAATCCGGCGTTGCAGTGCCGCCATTGGGGAACACGGCGCTTCCCGTCGGATCGTATGGGCTGGTGGCATCTGCAAGCGTCGCGTTGAAGTTGCCGCCCAATTGAATCCAAAGCTGCGGCGTTCCGCCCGAACCTGACAGGAAACCGCCGCCGTCATTCAAGCCGCCACCATCGAAATGCCTGGTCACACGCACACCAAAGAGGCGCGGATCGGTGAGGAAGATGTTGGTGGTCAGACCGGAATCGTCGCTGTTGAGGAAATCGCCGGTGATTGCGGTGGTGTCGAACACGTTCTTGACGTAGCCCATGAACTGCCAGCCCGACGTATCGGTCAGGATCAATGCCAGGTTCACATTGGTGTAACCACGGATTCGATCATAGGGATCGTCATTGAATACGCGGGCCCAGGATTTGTCCTGCCAATAGAAGTCGCCGTGCAGCGTTGCCGCCCAATCCGGCGTAACGGGGACAGTGTAATCCGCGCCCATGGAAACGGTGAAATGCGGCGCGTTGGGCAGCTCGTTGCCGCTCAGGTTCTTGGCAAAACCTTCGCCATTGTTTGGTGGCAAGCCAAGCCCGTTGTTGACATTGGCCGGCGCGTTCGGATCGACACTCAGAGGATCGTAGCCGGGATAAGGATGCGATACGCCACCTGGTCCGAGAACCGACGTGGTGCCGGGATTGTAGTAGTCGGTGGTGACGGGATCGAGGCCCGCCGTATAAGCGGTGCCGCAGGCCGTGACGTTGGAATCGCCCTCTCCACCATAGTCGGTCTGTACCAATGCCGCGGCAACATATTCCGGGATAATGCAGTTTGAAGATTGACCAACCGACGGCTTCATAACAACCCAACCGGCATGACCGGCCGTGCGGTCGATCAGATCGATGGCTTGTTGCCCGTTCTTGATGCGCGTCGCCTCATAGCCACCCGCGAACGAGAATTTGAGACCCGGAACCGGCTCCCACGTCGCTTCGAGTTCGGCGCCTTTCACGGTGGCATCAAAATTCAGATTGATCGCCGTACGATCGACGATCTGCGAAATCTGGTAGCCTCTGTAATCGTAATAGAAGACATCGCCATTGATTGTCAGCGCGCCGTCGGCTGCCGTATTTTTTGTGCCGACTTCAAATGCATCGACGTATTCCGGTTTAAACGTCAACGGGTGAACCGGGAAGGCAATGTTGTTTGCTACACCGGCGGTGGTGAAACCGGTATCCGCATTGAGCAATACGGGACCCGGCGGGTTCGCCCCGCCCGCCTTATAACCATGCGCGTAGGACGCATAGAATAGGCTCTGGTCGGTGAAGGAAAGTTTCGGCGTCCAATTGGCGACGGCGCGGCCGGTGAACTTGCTCCAGGATTGATCGACATAACCGAGTGTCGGATAGCCATAGCCGATGACCAGCAATTCGCTTGGGATATCGGTGAAATGCTTTTGGTCATCGGTCCACCGCAAACCACCCGTCAACTTCAGGTCGGGTGTGATATTGTAATAGACTTCGCCGAACAACGCATAGGAATTCAGATTGTAGGGATTCTGGCTCAGGAAGTAGTTGTGGCCCTCATTGTCCAGGGAGGTGATGGGATTGGGATCGAGATATTGGGGGGCTTCGGTCGGAATGCTGTCGACGTTCGGGAAGCCGGGTTGATACGATCTGCCGTTGTTGAGGCAGTAGAGGTCGTTCGTGACGCCGGGAGTGTAAGTGGCGCCGCAGTTCACATTGTTCAACGATATCATCGTGAACGTATTGGAAAATACGTAGTAGTTTTCCTCGGTCTCGTAGTGCAGGTAGTTGCCGCCGGCGCTGAAATTCAGCGGGCCGGCAAAGTTCGATGCCAGACGGAATTCCTGGCTCAACTGCCAGGAATGTTCGGTGGCCAGGTCTTGGACCACCAGACGGTCGCTGCAGCCCAATTGCGGATCGCAGAACACGCCATTTTCATCGACATATGGATTGCCAGAGAAACCACCGCCGAGGAATACGCCCGGTGTGGTGTTAAAACGATTATAGTCCTCGCTCGACCACAGCCAATCCCGATTGTAACCAGTGTCGGAATAGAAGGTCAGGCTGGGCGTGACATTCCAACTCGCATTCAATTCCAGCGTGTCGTTCTTCGCCTTGTATTTCGGTTCGAAGGCAGACTGGATATTTCTGAGATTTGTCGACTGCGTGGTGCTCGCATAGGGGTCGATGTTTGAATTGATCAAACTTTCGAACGACGCGCCATTGACGAAGGGCAGAGAGAATCCATTCGGCACTTGAAAGGCGTCATTCGAATAGAGCGAGCTCGGAAGGCATCCTTGGCTGAAATAGGCCGCATTGATGCTAAAGACGTTGCCGCGGGCGGACGGAACCTGAACAACCGTGCCGTCGGCCGCGGTAAACGTGGTCGGGCCTGGATCATTTTTGCATAATTGCTTACCGCTGCGCAGTCGATCGTCACCTTCAGCGAAGTGCTCCCAGATGAGATCGGCTTGTATGTCCGACGAGGGTTTCCAACGCAGGGTTGCGCGGGTGGACCACAGGTCGCGGCCATCGATCTGCTGGCCGGTCGTCTCGTTGAATGTGTATCCGTCGCGCTTGGTCCATTCGCCTGCGATGCGCAGGTCGAGCTTGTCGCTGACGAAGGGGATGTTGATCATGCCTTCGAAGCGGCGGTTCTTGTAGTTGCCGATGTCGGCAGACGCCATTGCTTCGAACTGGTCGGTTGGCTTGGCGCTGGTGATGTTCACCACGCCTGCGGTGGCGTTGCGGCCATAGAGCGTGCCCTGCGGACCGCGCAGGACTTCGACCTGTGACAGGTCGTAGAATTCCTGTTCGAAGAAGTGATTGCGGATGAAAGGCGTATCATTGAACGCCACCGCAACAGCCGGATCGGTGGCGACCGAAATGGCTTGCGTTCCGATGCCGCGCACCTGAATGGAATAGCCGGTGAAATTCGTTTTCGTGAAGGTCAGGTTCGGCACCTGCTTCACGAGATCGGGGCCGCCTGCTGTTTGCGTGGCGGTCAACTGTTCTTGCGATAGCGCGGTAATCGCAATCGGAATGCTCTGCACATCGGCGCCGCCGAGCTTCGACGACGTCACGGTCACCGTTTCGACGGCGGCGCGCGACGAAGGCGAGGCTTGGGCGAGTTGCATCGGGATGTCGCCGATGCGAACCGAATTGGCGCTGGAACGGCCCGGCACCAATGCGATGGCGCCACCTTCGCGGTGGATCGAGAAGCCCGTTCCCTTCAGGATTTGCGTGAGGGCTTCGTCGGCCGAAACCTGGCCGCGCACGCCGCTGCTGCGCATGCCCTTCAGAGCCGATTCCGAGACGACGAGTTCGACGCCGGTTTGGGCCGCGTAGGCATCGAGTGCCGTGGCGAGATCGCCGGAAGGAATGTTGAAATCTGCGGCCATCGCCATCTGCGCGACGGCGGTCGCGGCCGTTGCCATGAGCAGCGATTTCAATGTGATGGGCCTGAACATGTTATTCCCCCCTTTGATGTGCGATCCGCCGCTCAATGCGTGATCGAGATTTCGTTGCCTTTGCGCGATGTATGCAGGCCGAGCGCCTTCTCCGTCATGCGGGCGAACAGCGCGATATCGGCGGTGTGGAAGGTGCCGCGGATTTCCAGGTGCGCGACCGAGGGATCGACCACGATCTTCTCGGTGTTGTAGCGGTTGAATTCGGCGGCAGCTTCGGCAAGCGTCTCATGCCGGAAGATCAGCATGCCGCGGCGCCAGCCGAGCTCGTTTCTCAATTCACGCGCGGGCTTTTTCATCAACGCAACCGAATCCGCTGTGGCCAGCACCACATCGCCCGGATCGAGCACGACAGAACGCTTCTCGCCGTCCTGCGACGCCCCTTCGAAGCGGGCGCGGCCTTCGACAAGCGACACCTTCACCTCGCGGTCGTGCTGGCGGATAACGAATTTGGTGCCGAGGTCGACCACGCGGCCCGAGCGCGTGGTGACGACGAACGGATTGGAATCGTCGTGGCGCACCTGAAAGAAGGCTTCGCCTTTTTCGAGGACGACTTGCCGACCCACGCCCTTTGGCAGGCGGACGACGGTGTCGGTGTTCAGTTCGATTTCGCTGCCGTCGCCGAGCGCCAATGTCTTGTGGCCGCCGAGCGCGGTAGAATAGGTGACATAACTGTCCGTCTTCCAATTCGCCGCGACGACACCAGCGATGCCGATCACGGCAACGGAGGCCGCGACCATGGAAAGGCGAAGGCGCTTCCAACGATCTGTCGCTTCCGGCTTCGGCTGCGGACGGAATGGGCGAAGCGCCGAGAGAACCTCCGTGCGCTTCCAGCCGCTTTTGGCGCGCCAATAAGCCAGAAGATTCTCGGGCGCTTCGTTCAGCCAGGCGTCGAGCGCTGCCTGATCCTGTTCGGACCAGTCTTCGTTGTCTTCGCGCGCGAGCAGCCATTCCACGGCGCGCGCGTGGATCGCATCGGCGCTTTGCGTGGGGGCGGAATGAATCTGCTCGCTCATGGCGCGGCCTGATCGTGCAGGAGGTCGATCAGCTGGCGTGCGCCGTCGCGCAGATGCGCGCCCACCGTTTCCTTCGAGATGCCCATGCGCAGCGCGATCTCGGCGCGGCTCAAGCCCTCGACCCGGCGCAGCATCACGGCCTCGCGGCAGCGCGGCGGCAGCTTGTCCAGCGCGGTTTCGAGACGGCGCACTTCATCCCGCGCGATCACGCTGCGGTCGGGGGCGGGCGCATCGCTCGCCACTTCGATTTCGGCGAGATCGGCCACGCCCTCGATGGGGATGATCCGTTCGCGGCGGAAGCGGTCGATCAGGAGGTTGCGGGCGATGGTGAACAGCAGCGGCTTGACCGGATGGGGCGGCTTCGCCTTCGCCATCTCGTAGAGCCGCACATATATATCCTGCCGGAGATCGGCCAGGTCACCTGCGTGGCGCCAGCTATGCCGCAGGAACAGCATTAGCGCGGGCTCCAGGGGCAGAACTTCGGACACAAACCAGGCCTCCAGGTCGTGCGCGCTCACGCCCGCACTTCGCGCGTGCAAGTCATCCAGTTCACGAGTGGTTTCGGGTGTTTCCACCATGCCCCCGCCGCCGAGGATCACGACCTCGCTACACTACTTCCAACGAAGGACGGGCGGGAAACGGGTAGCGGCAAGACATTTTGGGCGGGATGGCGCGGCGGAACCCGATCGGCAATTTCGTTTCACGGCAGGCCGGCGAAGCGGGCACATATATAAAAAGTGGCGGCGGATCGCTCCGCCGCCCCGAGGGAGACCGGGAATGTGGTTGAACCCCCTACGGCCCCTTACGGAAATCCGATGCTGATCCTGGCAAATGGGCCATGGAAATCGCGGTCGGCGGTCCGGCGCGCGTCGATGCCGACGTCCATCGCACCGAAAAACATATCCGCCCGATAGCCGAAGCTGACCTTGGCGTTCTGGTAGCGATAGGAAAGCCCTGCGAAGCCGCCGATATTCGGCACCACGACGGAACGGGAGCGGTCGTGCTTCACCGGCGGCGGCGCGTAGATCTGCTGCACGCCGTAGGGCGGCACCGTCTGATAGTATTTCTGCTGATAGTAGTTCTGCGTCTCGTGATGCGAGCCTTTGGCTTTCTGCCGGCCAAACAGAAGCGCGCCGTTCAAGCCCCAATCGAAGGTGATCGCCTGATCCTCGTTTCCCACGATCTGAGCCGACGCATTCCATGTCAGGGACGGGCCGATGCCGTGGAAACTGGCGCGATCACCCGCCGACCCAAAGAAATCGTTGTGGCGCGTCATCGGAAGCGAGAAGAAACCAATCTTGTATTCGTAGATTTCCGGATCGGGACGCGAGATCAGGCCGACATGACGCCGATAGGTGAATTCGGCGGCACGCACGCCAAAACCGAAAGTGGACGAGCCCCCGCGGCCGAACAGGCCCAGGCCCACATCCCTGCCGGCCTGGAAATCCATCACGAAGTGACTTTCGTTGTGGGTCACCTTGCTGTCGAAGAAGCGGGGCGCTGTCGCGACGATGGTGGGCGTGGGGTAAACGGTCGGATTGAACTGATACTTCGGATTGACGACGGACTGCGTCTTCACCGATTGCTGATGGATATGCTTGCTTCCGTTGGAGCGGCCGTAGCGGATGCCGACGGAGAAGACCCAATCCGAACTTTCCGGCGTAAAGACGAGCTTGCCCTCGCCGCCATAGCTGTAGCGCGGTGCGCGTTCGGATGCGAGGGGCGAGACCGGGCCGAACGGCGCGGGCGCCGGCGTGACGCGGGTGAAGGGCGGCAGATAGGGATCCGTTGGGCTGCTGATGCGCTCGAGCTGGCCGCCGAGTTCGATCCAGACCGTAGGCTTGCCCTCGTCGGATGCAGCCGCCGCATGTGGCGATACGAGAAGCGCGAAAGCCGAGACGGACGCAAGAAGCTGCCAGCGTGTGGCGGCCGTGTCATTGTTGGTTTTGATGAGTTCGCTCATTGGTTCCCCCTTACCAATTCTTCGTCACGCGGATGCCGATCAGCTTGGGATCGGTGAGGAAGACGTTGGTCGTCAGCCCCGTGTCATCGCTGTTGAGGAACGCGCCGGAGATGGCCGTTGTGTTGAAGACGTTCTTGTCGAACAGCATCACCTGCCAACCCGCCTGGCTTGTCAGGATCAAGGTGAGATTCAGGTTCGTGTAGCCATGCAGCTTGTCGTAAGCGAGGTCGTTGAAGACCCGCCAATAGGAATTGGACTGCCAGTAGAAATCGGTTCGCAATGTGCCTGCCCAATCCGATGATAGAGGAACGGTGTATTGCGCACCCGCCGACAACGTGTAGGGCGGTGCGTTCGGCATTTCGTTGTGGCTCAGGTCTTTGTAGAAACCGACGCCGTTGTTGGGTGCCGGGCCGGCACCGTTGTTTGTGGCCGCGGGATTTACGGGATCGAAGCCAGGATACGTGCCAAGGACATCCGGAAACCACTGACTGTAATCCGGATATTCATGGAACTGTGCGTTGGTAACCGGATCGTTGTGCGCAATGTAGGCTACATCACACCACGACGGATTTCCGGGTCCCACACTGCCCGCTCCGGTGATCTGCACGACATAGACCGGCAGGATGCAGTTGGAGGCTTCGGTAAGATCGGGACGAACAACCAGCCAATCCGAATGACCGGCGGTTCGGTCCATCAGATCGACGGCCTGCGAACCTTTGGCGAGACGCGCGTCTTCGTAACCGCCGGCGAAATTGAAACGCAATCCCGGTATTGGTTCCCACGTCGCCTCGAGCTCCGCGCCCTTCACATGGGCATCGAAATTGAGATTGACCGATGTACGGTCAACAATTTCAGAAATCTGGTAGTTCTCGTAGTTGTAGTAGAAGGCACTGGCGTTCAGCGTCAGCGCGCCGTCGAGCAGGGTGTTCTTCGTGCCAAGTTCAAACGCATCGATGAATTCCGGCTTGAAGGTGAGCGGGTGCACTGCCTGGAATTCGCCACCTTGGAGCGTGATCGTGCCCGGCGGGTTGGCGCCGCCAGCCTTGTACCCGTGTGCGTAAGAACCATAGAACAGGCTTTGATCGGTGAAATCGAGTTTAGGTGTCCAGTTGATCGCGGCCCGGCCCGTCAACTCATCCCATTGCTGGTTGACGGTGCCTGCGATCGGATAGCCATAACCCGAAGTGATGACCTGGCTCGGGATCAGGGTGAAGTGTTTGCGGTCTTCTGTCCAACGCAGGCCGCCCGTCAACTTCATGTCTTTGAGTATGCTGTAATAGACTTCGCCGAAGCCCGCATAAGAATTGAGCACATAAGGATTCTGGCTGAGGAAATAGTTGTGGCCCTCATCGTTGAGGCTTGTCAGCGGATTGGGATCGATATAGGAGCACCGGCTCACGCCGCCGCCGCCATCGCTCGGATCGGGATAAACATAGCCACCTCTGCCGGGGCGCTGCAAACATTCATGATTGTCGGAAACGCCCGGTATCCATGGCGTGGTGATACGGAAGTTCTCGACTGGTCCGATGGATGCATAAAGCGTTAGCGCATTGATGAAGACGTAATAATTCTCTTCTGTCTCGTAGTGCAGGTAGTTGCCGCCGAAGCTGAAATTGAGCGGCCCGGAAAAATTCGAGCTGACGCGAAATTCCTGACTCAACTGCCAAGCGTGTTCCACCGACTGATCTTCGGCTACGAGCCGATTGCTGCAACCCAATTGCGGGTCGCAAAACACACCGTCCGCCGAAACCTGGCCGCGCTCGTTGCCCCCGCCGTCGAACGGCCCCGGAACGTGGAAGATGCCAGGCGCGGTGTTGAACCGGTTATAGTCTTGCGTTGAGTAAAGGAAATCGTGATTGAATCCGGTCTGCGACGTGAATGTCAATTCCGGCGTGACATTGTAGTCCGCATTGAGCTCCACGATGTCGTTTTTTGCTTTATAGGTGGGATCAAGCTGCGATTGAATCACTCGCAAATTGCGGGATTGCTTTACGTCCGAATATGGATCCGTCGTGCCGTCCCACAAGCCGACATCGGCATTCAGCGCCAAAACGTAGGGTAGCGAATATCCGTTTGGGACTTGGTAGGCTTCGGGCGAATAGAGCGAGGTCGGCAAACAGCCCTGGCTCAATCCGTTCACATTCTGCGCAAATATACCTCCAGGCGATCCGACTACCGGCTGATCGCCGATTTTCGTCGGGATCGGGGCGTTCTTGCACAATTGCTTGCTGGAGCGGATGCGATCGTCGTCTTCGTAGAAATGTTCCCATATCAGATAGGTCTGAAGGTTTTCGCTCGGCTTCCACCCGATGCTGAGTCGACTCGACCATAGATCGCGGCCGTCGATCCGTTCACCGGTCGTTTCGTTGAAGCTGTAGCCCTGGCGCTTGGTCCACTCGCCGGCAAGCCGGATGTCGAGCCGGTCATCGACGATCGGCAGGTTGATCATGCCTTCGAAACGCCGTTCGTGGTAGTTGCCCAGCTCGCCCGACGCCATGGCTTCGAACTGATCGCTGGGCCGCGCGCTTGTGAGATTCACCACGCCGGCCGTCGCGTTGCGGCCGTAAAGCGTTCCTTGCGGCCCGCGCAGCACTTCGACCTGGGAAACGTCGTAGAATTCCTGCTCGAAGAAGTGATTGCGGATAAACGGCATGTCGTTGAACGCGACCGCCACGGCGGGATCGGTCGTCACCGAAATCGCCTGCGTGCCGATGCCGCGAATCTGGATGCTGTAGCCGGTGAAGTTGGTTTTCGTGAACGTCAGGTTCGGCACCTGCTTCACGAGATCGGGTCCGCCCGCGGTCTGGGTGGCCGTCAACTGTTCCTGCGAAAGCGCTGTGATCGCAATCGGAATGCTCTGCACATCGGCGCCGCCGAGTTTCGAGGAGGTGACCGTCACCGTTTCCACGGCCTGCCTGCCGGCTTGCGCGAACTGCATCGGCGCCGCCGCATCGCTTTGCCGCTCGTCGGGCACGACGGTGATCGCGCCGGTGGGGCGGCGATGCATGACGAAACCCGTGCCGTTCAGCAGACGCGACAAGGCCTCGTCCGGCGACAGCACACCGGAAACGCCGCGCGTGCGCACGCCGCGGATCGCATCATCCGACACGACGAGAGCGACGCCGGTTTGCGAGGTGTAGGCATCGAGCGCGGAAACGAGATCGCCGCCCGGAATGTTGAAACTCTCCGCCGACGCGGCGCTGCTTGCGACCAGCGCCACAGACCCGAGTATCAGTGTTTTCAGACGATTTGCTGGCATTGCCCCCTCTTTTCATCTGGCGCGGTGTTGCACGGTGCGCCGCAATCAGGCTGGTTTGACGTCTAGCGGGAAATCACCGCTTCGCTGCCGCGATCTTCGACGTGGACTTTCAAAGCGGACTGCACGGCGTCCAGAAACGCTTCGACATTGTTGGCGGGAAACGTTCCGTCGATCTTCAATCCGGCGACCTTCGGATCGTTGACGAGAAGTTTCTTGCGATTGTAGCGGTTGAATTCGGATGCCGCGTCGGCAAGCGTCATGCCCCTGAAAATCAGCGTTCCGTTGCGCCAGCTGAGATCGTTGGCGAGGGTTGCCACCGGCTTGGCGCTGATCGAGGTGAGCGAGGCGGTGGCGACCGCGAAATGGCCCGGCGTCAGGATCTGCGGTTTGGATTTCCTGCCGACGTTTTCAAGGCTTGCACGGCCTTCGATCAAGGCCACTTCCAATCGGTCGGCATCTTCGCGAATGAAGAATTTCGTGCCGAGATCGGTGACGCGGTGGCCATTTGCGATCACCACAAAGGGATGGCGCGCGTTGTGATGGATATCGAAATAGGCTTCGCCCTTGTCGAGCCAAACCTTGCGCCTGTCCGCGCCATCGAGCCGGAGAATCGTGTCGGTGTTCAGTTCGATGCGCGAACCGTCGGTCAGCACGATCACTTTCTTTCCACCGACCGTGGTCGCATACGTCATATCGGCAGGCTGCGCGGGCGGCGAAAGATAGAGTGCAGCGCCCGCGCCCAGCGCCGCGACAGCCACGACAGCCGCAGCCACACGGCGGAAAAACTGCGAGGGAGATTTCTGTGGCGTTACCGGTTTGCGCAGGGCGTTCGATTGCGATCCGAACGCACTCAACCTGTTGGCGCGCTCCCACGCGGCGCGCACCCGCCAATAGGCCGTCAGATGCGCGGTGGATTCCGAAAGCCAAGCTTCGAAGGCCGCGTTGTCCTGCTCGCTGAAGCCGCCGCGTTCGCGCCGTTCCAGCCAGTCCGCCGCTTGTTCGCCGATGGCGCGCGCATCGGCCAGTGGCGCACCGCTTTCGGTCGCGCTCACGGTTTTCCTCCCAGCGGCTCGCCGTACAGCGTGTCGGCCAGCGCATACATGGCTTTGGAAAGATGTTCGGAGACGGTGTCTTCGCCGATGCCCATGCGAAGGGCGATCTCGCGATAGGAAAGACCTTCGATCTTCCGCAGCAACACCGCTTCGCGCGCACGCGGCGGAAGCTGGTCGAGCGCGGTTTGCAGCCGCCGCAATTCCTGGCGCGCCATGGCGTTGCGATCCGGCCCAGGCTCCTCGACAGCCACGCCCAGCGCGTCGAGATCGGACACGGTTTCGATGGACACGACATGCTCTCGCCGGACGCGGTCGACGAGGAGATTGCGCGCCACGGCAAAGACGAAAGGCTTGGCGGGATGCGGGATTTCCTTTCGCGCCGCCTCGCATACGCGGACATAGACTTCCTGCCGGAGGTCATCCAGTTCCGATTTGTTGGGCCAGCTTCGCCGCAGGAAATGCATCAGCGCCGCCTCCAGCGGCAGAACTTCGCGCACGAACCAGCCCTCAAGCGCAGGCGTCGCCATCGCGATTGCCTGGCTGCGACGCCGTTCGGCGTCTGGATTGCTGTCCGTCTTGTCTGACATCCCCCTGAAGCATCCCGCCTTGTGAGGGTTAGGAGCCTACGCCCGTACAGGACAAAACGAATTGGCGTTTCGTTTCCGGGGTTGGGGAAGGAAAATAAGTGGAGAAAGAAAATTGCGACGCCCGAAGTGGCCGAAGTACACATCAGGCGGGGCGCCATGCGCCGAGGGCAAAAAAGGAAGCCTCGCGATCTTTCGATCGCGAGGCCTTGTACTTTCATCCTTTGCTCCGGCGACGCCTACCAGTTCTTGGTGACGCGGATACCGAACAGGCGGGGGTCGGTGACGAAGACGTTTGTGGTCAGCGCGGTGTCATCCGAATTCAGGAATGCCCCTGTGATGGCCGTCGTGTCGAGCACATTCTTGACATAGGCCATGGCCTGCCAACCGTCCTGATGGGTGAAGATCAGGGCGAAGTTCAGATTGGTGTAGCCCCTGATTTCATCATAGGGCCGGTCGTTGAACACGCGGGCGAAGCTGTCGCTCTGCCAATAGAAATCGCCGCGCAATGTCCCCGCCCAGACCTCGGAGAGCGGCATCGAATATTGCGCGCCCAGAGACATGGTGAAATGCGGAGCATTGGGAAGTTGATTGCCGGAGAGATCCTTTTCGAACCCTTCGCCATTATTGGGCGCCGTTGTGGGGTCGAAGCCGATGTAGCCAGGCAAGTTGACTGGATCGGGATCAGGCACATAAGGCGCCGACGTTACAGGATCCAACAATCCCGGAATGCCGAACGACCCTGCAGAATAAGCATGAAGGCACGCAGCGATAATTCCCGACACGCTCAACATCTCGTTCACGACATAGGTGGGCAGAACGCAATTCGATGTCTGCGTGATGAATGGCTTGACCACCATCCAGTCCGAATGCCCTCCGGTACGATCCATCAAATCGATGGCCTTGGAACCGCTGTTGAGTGTGGCGTTTTCATATCCTCCCGCGAGATTGAATCGCAATCCGGGAACCGGCTCCCAGGTGGATTCGATTTCTGCGCCCCGTACGGTTGCGTCGAAATTCAAATTCACGGACGTGCGATCGACGATCTGCGATATCTGATAGTTCTGATATTTGTAGAGGAAAACATCGCCGTTCACCGTCAGGGCGCCATCGAGCAAACTGTTCTTCGTGCCCAGTTCAAAGGCGTTGTTGAATTCCGGCTTGAAGGTGAGCGGATGGGTTTGATTGCTGGGCGAGGTCACCGGCACCGTATCGCCCGGTCTGGCGAGCGGAATCACACCCGGCGGATTTGCGCCGCCACCCTTATAACCATGAGCATAGGATGCATAGACCATTGTCTGATCGGTGAAATCGAGTTTGGGCGTCCAGTTCAGATTGAAGCGGCCCGTCACCTCCTGCCATTCCTGGTCGACCGTGCCGACCACGGGATAGCCTTCGCCAACCACCAATGTCCAACTCGGGATCAGATCAAAACTTTTCCTGTCGTCCGTGAAACGAAGACCGCCGGTAAGCTTCACGTCGGGCGCTATCTGGTAATAGGTTTCGCCGAAGAGCGCCCACGACGTGAGGCGATACGGATTCTGGCTGCGGAAATAGTTGTGGCCATTGCCGTCTATCTGTTCGAGCGAATGCGGGTCGGTATAGCCGCAACCCAATCCGAGAATACTCGCTGCGAGAAGCTCCGCGGTGGCGGGCAAAGGGCCGCACGCATTCGCGTTATCCCCATCGAAGGGAATGTGAGCCGCATCCGCTGGCGCCGTTCCGCCGCCAAACTGGTTGCTGAAATGCTCGGTGGCAAGCGAAATTGCGTTCGACATCACGAAGTAGTCTTCAAGCGTGCGATAATTCAGATAGTTGCCGCCCGCCACAAAGTTGATCGGGCCGTCGAATGCGGACGTAACGCGCACTTCCTGATAGAACTGGTGCGCTTGTTCGCGCGACACGTCTTGCCCTACCAGACGGCTGGAACAACCGAGTTGCGGATCGCAATATTCGTGATCCTGCCCCACCAAGGTGTTGCCACCCGGATCCTGAAAGAAATTCGGAGACGTGTTGAAACGATTGAAATCTTCGGTTGAGTATAGATGGTCCTGATTGTAGGCCGTCTGCGAAGTCAGCGTCAGTTCCGGCGTAATATTGACGTCAATGTTGAGTTCATAGGTATCGTTCTTCGCCGTGTAGTGGGGATCGACCAACGACGAAGTCACGCGCAAGTCCGAGGATTGGGTCAAACCTGCATAGGGATCTGCGAAGGACGCAAGATATCGGCTGAATACGGATAGTGCCCCGATGAACGGAATTGCGCTGGCGTTGGGCGTCTGAAATGCCGTCGGCGCATAAAGCGAGGTCATTTTGCAACCCTGCTCAAGCCAGATGGAGCCGAAATTGCTGCGATCTGGCGTCTGAAGGCCTGCGGGTCCATCCACGACGGCCGGCGCGGTATCTTTCTGGCAGAGCTGCTTGGTGGAGCGTTCGCGATCGTCGTTTTCCTGGAAATGCTCCCAGACGAAATTGGCTGTGATTTGTTCGGTGGGCTTGACCTGAAGCGAAACACGGCTCGACCACAGATTGCGGCCGTCGATGGGTTTGTTCGTCTGTTCGTTGAACGAATAGCCGTCGCGTTTGGTCCATTCGCCGGCGACACGCAGATCGATCTTGTCCTCCAGAACCGGGATGTTGAGCATGCCTTCAAGGCGGCGGTTGTTGTAGTTGCCGACGTCGACGGAACCCATCGCTTCGTAATGATCGGTCGGCTTGGCCGAGATCAGGTTGACCACGCCGGAAGTGGCGTTGCGTCCATAGAGGGTGCCTTGCGGTCCGCGCAGGACTTCGACTTGGCTGACATCGAAAAATTCCTGTTCGAAGAAATGATTGCGCAGGAACGGCGTATCGTTGAACGACACCGCAACGGCAGGATCCGTGGTGACCGATATGGCTTGCGTGCCGATGCCGCGGATCTGGATGTTGTAGCCGGTGAAGTTGGTTTTGGAGAACGTCAGGTTCGGCACGTTCTTGACGAGATCGGGGCCGCCGGCGGTTTGGGTCGCCGTCAATTGTTCCTGGCTGAAAGCCGAAATGGCGATCGGCACACTTTGCACATCGGCGCCGCCCAGCTTCGACGAGGTCACCGTCACCGTTTCAACGGACGATCTGGGCGCAGATATCGCTTGTGCAAGTTCGAAAGAAGGCAACGCGGCATCGTTCAGCGATTGCGCATCGCGGCTGATGCCGATGGCGCCGCCGGGATGATGACGGGCGACGAAACCGGTGCCTGTCAGCAATCTCGTCAGGGCGGCATCGTCGGCCAGATCGCCGCTGACGCCGTTGGTGTGCACGCCCTTCAACTGACTTGTCGACACCACGAGGTCGACGCCAGTCTGCGTGGTGTAGGCGTCGAGCGCCTGCTCGAGGCTGCCGCCGGGAATATCGAACGAGCGTGCGTTCGCAAGACCGGCTGATAGCAGTACCGAACAGCTGCAGAGCAATGCATTCCTGAACAATGTCATCCTTCCCCCCATAAGCGGCGAAAGCTGCCGCCAAATGTTCAAACCTCTACCGCCCGATCACGATGCGATCGTCGCGTTTGTCCGCCTTCAGTCCCAGGACGTCGGCGGTCACATCTGCGAACATCGCGATATCGTTGGTGCGGAACTTTCCGTTGATCTCCAGCCGCGCGACCACGGGATTGGTGATGGTGATCTTGCGAGTGGTGTAGCGATTGAATTCGGCCACCGCCTCGGACAGCGGCGTGTGATGGAAGATCAGGATGCCCTGCCGCCAGCTCAACTCGGTCGTGAACGCGGCACGCGCGCTTTTTGTCACCGATGTGGTGTGCTCGGTCGCCACCGCCACTTCGCCGGGCGCCATGATGGTGGCGGAGCCATCGCCCCCTTTGGGCGCATCGAGCCGCAGCTTTCCTTCCAAGAGCGAGACTTCGAGCGCTTCCGGCCGCTCCCGCACCAGGAATTTCGTGCCGAGATCGACGAGCGTGCGCCCATGCGCGGTGACGACGAACGGCCGCCTGCCATCGTGGCGCACATCGAAATACACATCGCCTCTGTCGACGATGACGCGGCGCGCATTCTCGACCCTGGCGATGCGCACTTTCGAATTGGTGTTGAGTTCGATCTGCGAACCGTCAGACAGCGTGAGGATCTGGCGGCCGCCAACCGGCGTTTCGTAAGGGGTGTAATTGGGCTGCGCGAAATAGCCGAACGCACCCGCGCCGAGCAGAAGCACCGCGCCTATCGCCGCCGCAAGCTTGGCACCCGGCAGTTGACCCGTGCGGACCTGAACCGCCGGTTCGCGCATGGGGCGCTTCAACGCGGCCGCGCGCGAGGTTCGCTGCCACGCCTGATCGGCGCGCAGGAAAGCGAGGCGGTTCGCCACCGCTTCATCCAGCCATCCATCGAATTCGGCCTGATCGTCTGCCGACCAGCTTTCGCCATCCTGTCGCGCGATCACCCAACGCGCGGCGGCAAGCTGAACCGCGGCGGCCTCCGTTGCGGGAACGAGAGCGGCGAGTTCGTCGTTCATTGCGCCCTCCCCCCATTGCCGGATGTGCCAAAGAAGATGTCGGACAGCGCGAAGAGGCCGACGGCGAGGTAATCCTTCACCGTGGTTTCGCTGATGCCCATGCGATGGGCGATTTCCTTGCGCGACAAGCCTTCGAGCTGGCGCAACAGAATGGCTTCGCGGCAACGCGGCGCCAGTTGATCCAATGCGGTTTGCAGCCGGCGCAACTCGTCACGGCCGATGACGGTGCGATCCGGACCCGGCTGATCGGTGGCCGCAGCCAGGCCTTCCACATCGCCCACCATTTCTAGCGGCACGACCTGGGCGTCGCGCGATTTGTTGAGCAACAGATTGCGCGCGGTGGTGAAGACGAAGGCGCGCGTCTTTTGCGGCAGTTCGGGCGCCGCGCTCGCATGCGCATAGACGCGAACATAAACCTCTTGCACCAGATCGCGCACGTCGCTCTCGTTTCGCCAGTTGCGCCGGAAGTAGCCGGATAGTTCGCCTTCCAGCGGAAGAACCTCCCGCAGGAACCAGGCGTCGGCCGCAGACGACTCCACGCTCACGTCTCCAATGGGGACGCTGTGGTGTCCAAAGCCGTGATCCGTCCTATCCGCCACCCCGCCAGCCTCTGTTTCACGGGCCCAGAATGAAGCCTACTCCTGAGACACGGCAGGTTCGCGGATGGCGGGGACGAGAGGGGGAGATTTTTTGCAGGGTGGCGGCAAGAATGTTGCGACCGTCCAAGGGCGATGCGAGCCATCCTCAACCGACGAGACGTTTCAGCCTTTCGTGAGATACCCGAAGCACTGCATCTACCGGTGATGGATTGAGACGATTTCTCGAACCCGGCGGAGGGTGAAAGTTTTGCGGGATTTTCGCCTGGCCGATTCAATTCCCTTTGCATAGCACATGACCTAGCATTGTTGCGGCAACGGAGGCGGTGACGTGGCGCACGCATATTTGGACGAACTTTGGCCCGCGCTTGCATATGAGGAATGGGCCGGAACCTGCGAGGCGCTTCATCGGTGGTCGCAAATCGTCGGCAAGGTGCGGCTGGCTCAGACGCCGTGGCTCAATCATTCCTGGCAAACGCCGCTCTATGTTTCGCCGCGCGGACTGACAACGGGCCCGATCCCCCATGGCGGACGCGCGTTCGATATCGAATTCGATTTTTTCGATCAGGTCTTGCGGTTGCGCAATGAAACCGAAACGAAGGCGTTACCCCTGCGCGCGATGCCGGTTTCGGACTTCTACGCGCAACTGATGGAAAATCTCAGCGCCATGGGACTGCCGGTTTCGATCGTGGCCGTTCCCAACGAATTGCCGGACGCGACGCCATTTGCGAACGACACGGTTCAGCGCCCGTACGACGCGCAGATGGCGCAGCGTTTCGGGCGGGTGTTGCTGCAGGTGGATCGCGTGTTCAAGCATTTCCGGACCGGATTCATCGGCAAGGCAAGCCCGGTGCATTTCTTCTGGGGAAGTTTCGACCTCGCGGTCACACGGTTTTCCGGGCGGACCGCACCACCGCATCGCGGCGGTGTGCCGAACCTGCCCGATGCCGTCGTGCGCGAAGCCTATTCGCATGAGGTGAGCAGCGCGGGCTTCTGGCCGGGCAATCCGGGTGGGCAGGACGCGGCGTTCTATTCCTACGCCTATCCCGAACCGGCCGGGTTTCGGCAAACCGCTGTCGAGCCGGCGGCGGCGTTTTTTGACGAGACGCTTGGCGAATTCATTCTGCCTTATGCGGCAATGCGCGAAGCGAGCGACCCCGAAGGCGCGTTGATGCAATTTCTGACCTCGACCTATGCGGCGGCCGCGAATGCTGCGAAGTGGGATCGCGCTTCGCTAGAATGTTCCATGGGGATTCCCGGACAGCCGCGCCATGTCGGGCCAGCGTGAGTTTCGGCCTGTACGCGCTTGCCAGGTTTTCAGCTCGCGCAAACGCGCGCGGATGAGGCGGACTCACAAATTCGCGACGGCTTTCCGATCTGTCGGCCATCCCCCAGCCGACTTTCGAATTGGAGAATTTGACAGACATATCTGCGAAAACTTCGGGATTTGATAGAACGATCTCCGGAAGGTCTCTCAACTCTCCGCTCACACAGGATTCTCCTTGCAAATTCAATCACATAAATTCTGCGTCGCTCCAATGATGGCTTGGACGGATCGGCATTGCCGGTTCCTGCACCGTCAGCTTTCGGGGTGGGCGCTGCTTTATACCGAGATGGTGACGGCCGACGCAGTGATACGGGGGGATCGCGAGATGCTGATCGGGTTCGATCCGGTGGAGCATCCGGTGGCGATACAGTTGGGGGGAAGCGAGCCGGCGCGCTTGGCGGAAGCGGCGCGGATCGCGGCGGATTTTGGGTATGACGAGATCAATCTGAATGTGGGTTGTCCGTCCGACCGCGTGCAGTCGGGACGGTTCGGTGCATGTTTGATGCGCGAGCCGGATCTGGTGGCGGATTGCGTGGCGGCGATGCGCGAGGCCGTTTCGGTTCCGGTGACGGTGAAATGCCGGCTGGGTGTGGACGATCAGGAGCCGGAACAGGCACTGCGCGCCGTGGTGAAGGCTTGTGCGAATGAAGGTGTCGATACATTCATCGTGCATGCGCGCATGGCGTGGCTGAAAGGCCTCTCGCCCAAGGAGAACCGGGATATTCCGCCGCTCGATTACGATCTGGTCTATCGGGTGAAGCGGGAGAACCCGCAACTCACCGTCGTCGTGAACGGCGGGATCGCTAATCTGGAGGAAGCGGAGCGGCATCTCGCACACGTCGATGGTGTGATGTTGGGGCGCGCGGCCTATCACGACCCGGCAATCCTCTTGGATGTGGATGCGCGCTTCTTCGGCGGCGAGCGACGCACCATGGAAGAGGCGCTGGAAGACTTTATCCAATATATTGAGCGGGAATTGGCGCGGGGCGTGCCGCTCAACACCATGACCAAACATATGCTGGGGCTGTTCAACCGACAGCCGGGCGGACGGTTGTTCCGGCGGCATCTGAGCGAGAACGCCACCAGACGCGGCGCGGGGCTTGAGGTGTTGCTGGAGGCGTTGGCGAAGATCTCGCGGCTTTCGTTGCCGCGCGTGCGCGATATGGAAATGGCGTGATGGATTTTCTGGCGGGCGCGGCTGCGGGCGATCTGGGGACGCTGGCGTTGGGGCTGGTGATTGCCGGTGTCGTGGGCGGGCTTGTTGCGGGCCTGCTGGGCGTGGGCGGCGGAATTGTCGTGGTGCCGGTGCTGTATCATGTGCTTGCCGGGCTTGGCGTGGATGAAAGCCTGCGCATGCACATCGCGGTCGGCACGTCGCTCGCCACCATCATTCCCACCTCCATCTCGTCGTTGCGGGCGCACAGCGCCAAGGGCGCGGTGGATTGGGAATTGCTCAAGCGCTGGGTCGTGCCGCTGATCGTGGGCGTTGCGATTGGCAGCACGCTGGCGGGGATTGCGAGCGGGCGTACGCTTGCGCTGGTGTTCGCGCTGGTCGCGTTGCCGGTGGCGATTCATATGACGTTCGGCGGCGAGGAGCGGCGCATCGCACACCAGTTGCCGCGCGGTGTTGGCGGCTTCCTGTTGCCTGCGGGAATTGGCGGCGTGTCGACCATGATGGGCATCGGCGGCGGAACGGTTGGCGTGCCGGCTATGGCGTTGTTCGGCATGCCGATCCATCGCGCGGTGGCGACGGCTTCGGCGTTCGGGGCGATCATCTCGATTCCAGGCACCATCGGTTCGATCATCGCGGGATGGCATGTGACGGGTTTGCCGCCCTATTCGCTCGGTTATGTGAACCTGCTCGGATTCTTTTTGATCGCGCCTGCATCTTTCCTGATGGCGCCGGTGGGGGCGTGGCTCGCGCATTCCACCGACAAGAGCCGCCTGCGGATCGTGTTTGCGGTCTTCATTGCGATCACGGCGGCGCGCATGTTGTATGACGCGCTGCGGCTGCACTGGTTCTAGATTTTCTGGTCGTATTCTCCGACTTCCTTGTGCTTGGCCAAGCGGGCGTCGAGATCGGCGAAAATCGCCCGCATATTGGCCTCCGACGCGGGGCTTTCGACCACCACGACCAGGGACGGCTTATTGGATGAGGCGCGCACCAGACACCAGGTGCCGTCTTCCAACGTGACGCGCACCCCGTTCACCGTGACGATGCTCGCGACCTTCTGGCCGAGGATCTTTTCGCCTTTGCCGGCGAGCGCTCGATACTCAGCCGTCAGCGCATCGACAACGGCGTATTTCTTGTCGTCGGGGCAATGGGGGCTCATGGTCGGCGAGCCCCAGGTTTTCGGCAAGCTGTCCACCAGGGCGGACAATTTTTTGCCGCCCGCACGATCGAGCATTTCCAACACGGCGATGGCGGCCACAATGCCGTCGTCATAGCCCTTGCCAATGGGCGGATTGAAGAAGAAGTGGCCGCTCTTTTCGAAACCTGCGAGCGCGCCAAGTTCCGACGTGCGGCGCTTGATATAGGAATGGCCGGTTTTCCAGTAGTCGGTTTTGACGCCGCGTTCCTTCAGCACCGGATCGGTAAGATAAAGGCCGGTCGATTTCACGTCGACCACGAATTGCGGGTTCTTGTAGGTTTGCGAGAGGTCGCGCGCCAGCAGCACGCCCACCTTGTCCGCGAACAATTCGCGGCCCTGGTCGTCCACCACACCGCAACGGTCGCCATCGCCATCGAAGCCGAGACAGATGTCGGCCCCATATTTCTTCACGGCGTCGCCCATGGCGTGCAGCATGGTGAGGTCTTCGGGGTTGGGATTGTATTTGGGGAAGGTGTAGTCGAGTTCGGCGTCCATCGCGATCACCTCGGCGCCGATGCGTTGCAGTGCCTCGGGCGCGAACACCCCTGCCGTTCCGTTGCCGCAAGCGGCTACGACCTTGATCGGACGCGAAAGCTTGTGACCCTTCGTGACATCGGCGAGATAACGCTGGCGCATGTCGTGCACACGCTTGAGGCTTCCGCCCGCGTGTTCCCTGCCCTCGCCGTTGAGCACGATCTGTTTCAAGCGCGTCATCTCTTCGGGGCCGAAGGTGAGCGGACGCTTCGCGCCCATCTTCACGCCGGTCCAGCCGTTTTCGTTGTGGCTCGCCGTGACCATGGCGACGGCGGGCGCATCGAGTTCGAATTGCGCGAAATAGGCGACGGGCGAAAGTGCCAAACCAATGTCGAGCACTTCGCAGCCTGCCTGCATCAGGCCGATGGTGAGCGCTTGTTTGATCGACAGTGAGTAGGAACGAAAATCATGTCCGGTGACGATGGTGGGGCGGATGCCGATCTCATGCAGATAAGTTCCGAGGCCGAGGCCCAGTGCCTGCACGCCGAGAAGATTCAACTCTTTGCCGAACAGCCAGCGCGCGTCGTATTCGCGGAACCCGTTTGGGGTGACGAGCGGCTCGTTCTCGAAGGCAGCGGTGTTGGGTTTGAGGTCGGCGCGGGGCTTCATGTCTGGCTCTTATAAAGAAGTGAGATGTCTAGCGGAGGGAAACGGCATAGTTCCTTTGAACCTCACTTTCCGGCGGGGGGTGGGGTACCCCGGCTTTTGGTGGCGGTCTCAGGTAAAGGTCAACCAATTGATATGCCTATTTTAAATTTCGACCGACCGGTTATATAGGATTATCATCTGAAAGTATAGGTCTTTTTTCAAGCTTATTCTCCATCACCGTCCCGTGATATAATATAAATACCGATCTGGAATTGTAGAATGTCTGCTGACCTCCCTCCCCTGCCGAACCGGGCTGCGCTGCTTGGGTTGCCGCCTTTCGAGAAGGGCTGGGTGTGGCTTGCGGGTGCGGGGCCGGGCGATCCGGGACTTGTCACGGTGCTGGGTCTCCACGCCATCGAACATGCCGACGTCATTCTCTACGACGCGCTGGTGAACGAGGCGTTGCTGAAACTCGCGCGGCCCACCGCCGAGCTGATCTATGCGGGCAAGCGCGGCGGCAAGAAATCCTGCAAGCAGAGCGACATCTCGCGCACCCTGGTTTCGCTCGCGCGCAAGGGCAAGCGCGTGCTGCGTTTGAAGGGCGGCGATCCATTCGTGTTCGGACGCGGGGCGGAAGAGGCGCTGACGCTTGCGCGCGCGAACATTCCCTTCCGCATCGTGCCGGGCGTGACGGCGGGGATCGGCGGGTTGGCTTACGCGGGTATTCCGCTGACCCATCGCGACACCAATCATGCGGTGACATTCATCACCGGCCACGGCGCCGACGGGAAATTGCCGAAGCTCGATTGGGCGAGCGTGGCAAAGGCAACGCCGACGCTTGTGTTCTATATGGCGCGCGGATTTGCGGACGAGATCGCAGGATTGCTGATCGCGAATGGACGCAATGCGGACGAGCCCGCGGCCATCGTAAGTGATGCGACGTTCGGCAAACAGAACGTGACGGTGACGACGCTTGCACAATTGGGTGAAGCCGCCGCGCAAAGCGCCGCACCCGCGATCATCGCCATCGGCGAGAACGTGAAACTGCGCGAGGGGTTGGACTGGCTGGGCGCGATGAGCGGCCGCCTGCTCAATCCCGACCCGTTGGGCCGGGATGAATGGAGCGAGGCGGGGTGAATCCGCTTCTCCAAAAGCTCGGCATCACCATTCCCATTATCCAGGCGCCGATGGCGGGAACGTCCACGCCCGCCATGGCGGCGGCGGTTTCGAATGCGGGCGGGCTTGGGTCGTTGGGTGTGGGTGCCACCGATGCGGCGGGCGCGCGCGACATGATCGTGAAGGTGCGCTCGACGTCGAACCGCGCGTTCAACGTCAACCTGTTCTGTCACAAGCCCGCCGTTCCCGACCCGGCGCGCGAAGCGGGATGGATCGAGCATCTGCGGCCCGTGTTTGCGCAATATGATGCGCAGCCGCCGTCTCGGTTGCGCGAGATCTACAAAAGCTTTCTCGACAATGACGAGATGCTCGAGATGTTGCTCGCCGAACGGCCGGCGGTGGTGAGTTTTCATTTCGGGCTACCGTCTGCCGACCGGATTGCCGCGTTGCGCGACGTGGGAATTCTTCTTCTGGCTTCGGCGACCAATCTCACCGATGGGCGCACCATCGAAGCGGCGGGCATCGATGCGGTGGTGGCGCAGGGTTATGAAGCGGGCGGTCATCGCGGCGTGTTCGACGAGGATGCGCCCGACGAGAAGCTCGGCACCATGGCGTTGACGCGGCTTCTGGTGCGCGAGCTGAACATCCCGGTGGTCGCCGCGGGCGGCATCATGGATGGCGCAGGCATTGCCGCGGCGCTGGTTCTGGGTGCAAGCGCGGCTCAAATGGGAACGGCGTTCGTCGCCTGCCCGGAATCAAGCGCCGATAGCGCCTATCGCGCGCGGCTGTTAAGCGCGGGCGCGCAGCACACCACCATGACGCGCGCGATTTCGGGGCGACCCGCGCGTTCGCTCGCCAACGCATTCACCGCGATCGGCGATGCGATTGCCGACAAGGAGATCGCGGGCTATCCGATGGCATATGACGCCGGAAAAGCGCTGAACGCGGCGGCGAAGGCCAAGGGCGAAACGGGCTTCGGCGCGCAATGGGCGGGGCAGGCGGCATCGCTTGCACGCGCGCTCCCGGCCGGCGAACTGATCGCGCAACTGAAAACGGAAATGGATGCGGCCTTGCGGTCTGTTGTTGGCTGAAGATCAGCGCGCGCCGCTTTCGGTCCACTGGATGGCTTCGCGCAACAACTCCGTGCCGGTACGGATGCGCAGCTTTTCCTTGATGCGGGCGCAATAGGTCTGGATCGTCTTGATGCTGACGTCGAGCGAATAGGCGATCTCGCGCGTTTCGTAGCCCTGACCCAGCAGGCGGAACACTTCGAGTTCGCGGTCGCTCAAATCGTCGACCGGCAGCGTGCTGGTGGGAGGCCGGCCGGCGACGAATTTCTTGGCGAGCGAGGTCATGATATCGGGGCTGAGATAAAGTTCGCCGTTCATCACATGGCGGATCGCCTCGATCACCTTCTTCGTCGATTCCTTCTTCATCACATAGCCGCGGGCGCCCGCGCGCACCACACGTTCGGCATAGATCGATTCCTCGTGCATGGAGAGCACGAGTACCGCGAGATCGGGATGACGCGCCCTGATATCCTTGACCAGATCGAGGCCCGAGCCGCGGCTGAGGGAGATGTCGACGATCGCCAGATCGGGCGACGACGCCTCTATTGCCGCCATGGCTTCGTCCTGGGTGCCCGCCTCGCCGCACACCAAAAGCTCCGGCTGTTGCTGGATCAGCGTGGTCAGCGATTCACGCACAAGCGGATGATCGTCGACGATCAGGATGCGCGTCGGCGGAAGATCAGGCATGGGAGAGCCTCGTATCGGGCACGAAACAGGTGATGCATGTGCCCGAACCTTCCTCGGCCGCGATATCGAGATGGCCGTTCACGAGACGCGCGCGATAACCCATTATGCGAAGCCCCATGCCTTTCGCATCGTCGCGCGCCAGGCGGAAGCCGGCGCCGTCGTCGATCACCTTGAGGGCTTTTCCCCGGTCGGAGGTTTCGAGCCGGATCACGATGGTCTTCGCCTTGCCGTGCTTTATGGCATTGCTGACCGCTTCCTGCGCGATGCGATAGAGATGCGTCGCGGTGTCGGCGTCGTTGAAAGGAACCGGGTCGTCGCATTCGAAGCGGCAGGCGACGGGGAACAGTTTGGAAGTGGACGCGGCGAACTGTTCGAGCCCTTCCATCAAGCCATAAGCGCGCATCTCGATGGGATTGAGGCCTTTGGCAAGATCGCGGGAGAGTTCGATGCCCTGTTCGACCAGTTCGACAACGCGCGCCGCGCGCGGCGCTTCGGGATTTTTCCCGCTCTCAAGCCTTTCGCTCAGCACCTGGCCCGCGAGTGCCGTGGCCGTGAGGTGCTGGCACAGGCTGTCGTGGATATCCTGGCCGAAACGGCGCTGTTCGCGCTCGCTGATGCGCAACAACTCGTTTTCCAGATTCTTGCGGTTCGCGACCTCGTAGGTAAGCGCGATTGCGCGATCGTTGGCGCGCACTTCGAGATTTTCCTGGCTGTCGCGCAATTCCGACAGAAGCGACACGACCACCATGTAGAAGATCAGCCGCAGGATGGCGTTCCAGAGGGGAATGAACGTGGATACGTAGGCGTGGCCCGAGATGTCGCCGGCGATCCAGAGAACCACGCTGATGAGCGAAAGCGCGAACGCGAACCGGACACTCAACAGCCATGCCGCGATCGCGATGGGAAACAGATAGATGACGGAAAAGGAGACATCGGTGCTGGCAAAATAGTCTGCAGCGCCTATCGCAAGCACCATGCTGAGCGTGAGCGCCGCCAAGGCCTCGGGCGAAAGGCTGCGAAGACGCGCGGCAATGGTTTCGACAAGGCGCGAATAGCCGGAACGACCTTCTTCCGCCGTGCCAGGCAGCTCGGTATCGAAATCCATGTCCATGCGCGGACTATACTTCGTCACGCCCGCATCAGACAGCGCAGCTTTTGTAGTGTGGCGTCTTACAAGGGAACCGGGGCGCGGCGCGTTCGGATACCCGGGCGTGCCGTCAGGCGCGCTCCTTTTCATGTCGGATATGTTTTATCCGTTCGGGCAGTTCGGCCATCACGCGATGGCGGACTTCGGGCGGGTAGATCGCCCAGCGGGCGATCTCTTCGAGCGTGCGGCCGCATCCGGTGCAAAGCCCGGATGCGGTATCCATCACGCAGATCTTGCGGCAGGGCGTTTCGATGATGGCCATTACATATTGAAGACGCAGATCTTGTTGCCGGCGGGATCCCGGAAATAGCCGCCGTAGAAATTGCCGGTGCGCACGCCCGGTGCGCCTTCGTCTGCCGCGCCCAGCGAAATCGCCTTCGCATAGGTCTTGTCGACGATCTCGCGCGAGGGGGCGGAGAGCGCGACCATCATACCGTTGCCGACGGTGGCCTCCTTGCCGTCATGCGGTTTGCAGACGGCGACCATGCCGCCGCCCCCGCCGCCATAGAACTGGATGCGTTCGTTGGCGAACACGCGCTTGCCGCCGAGTTCGGCGAGAAGGGAATCGTAGAAGGCCCGCGACTTGTCGTAGTCGTTGGCGCCGATGGTGACGTAGCCGAGCATGGTTTTCTCCTGTTAGCTGCGGAAATTCATTTCGATCATGATGCCGTTGGGATCGCGCACGAAAATCTGGTGCAGGCGCGCATCCTGGATTTCGTTTTCGCGATAGGAAATGTTGTGCGCTTTCAAATTCGCGACAGTGGCTTTCGGATCGCGGCCGCGAAATGCGATGTGATCCAGACGGCCGGTATTGGTATCGCTGCGCGAACCTTGGCGGTTCTCGACGATTGCGCCTTTCTCGTCGGTCAGATGCACCACCGGCACGTCGCCGGAATAGAGCCAGTAACCCGCGAAATTGAAATTCGGGCGATAGCCCTCCTTCAATCCGAGCACATCGCGATAGAAATCGCGCGTGCGCTCCAGATCGGCGCAGGTGATGGTGAAATGTTCGAGTGCTTCGAGAGCCATTGAGGGTACGAACGCCTCTCCCGCGAACGGGAGAGGCGCATCGCTCACTTTCCTGTCGGTGCCTTGTTGAAGGGCACGTCTTTATCCACACGGATGTCCTGCGGCAGGCCGAGCACGCGCTCGGCGATGATGTTGCGCAGGATCTCGTCGGTGCCGCCCGCGATGCGAAGGCCGGGGCTGCCAAGCCATCCCATCTGGAAGGCGCCGTTCTCCACGCCATCCTCGCCGGTGAGCGCGCCGACTTCGCCTTCCAGCTCCATCGCGAAGGCGCTGAGGTCTTGCAGTTTGGACGCCACCACGATCTTGGCGATCGAGGCTTCCGGTCCGGGCTGCTGGCCGCGGCTGAGTGCGGTCATCGTGCGATAGGTGGTGTATTTCAAACCAGCCGAACGCACATACCAGTCGGCGATCTTCTCGCGCACCGCTGCATTCTTGATAGCGGGGCCGTCTTCAAGTTCGAGTTCGCGGGCGAGCTGAACCAGTTGCGGCACATCGAGCGCGCCGCCCGTTCCGCCGCCCACCGCGAGACGTTCGTGCATCAAAGTGGTCAACGCTGCCTGCCAGCCCTGCCCCACTTCGCCAAGTCGTTGCGAATCCGGGATGCGGACATTGGTGAAGAAGATCTCGTTGAAACCGCTCGCACCCGACGCCTGCTTGATGGGACGCACTTCCACGCCCGGCTGTTTCATCGAGAGATAAAACATGGTGAGGCCCTTGTGCTTGGGCACGGTCGGATCGGTGCGGGCGAGCAGCAAACCATAATCGGAGAATTGCGCGCCGGTGGTCCACACTTTGGAACCGTTGATGACCCAATCGTCGCCGTCTTTTTCGGCGCGCGTGCGCAAGGCGGCCACATCGGAACCGCCCGCCGGTTCGGAGAACAGCTGACACCAGATCTCGTCGCCGCGCAGTGCAGGCTTCACATAACGCGCGATGGACTCCTTGCTGCCATAGGCCATGAGCGTGGGAATGCACATGCCAAGGCCGATGGCGAAGGCGCCGGTATTGGCGACGTCGTATTTCGCTTCTTCCTGACCGAAGATCACGCTTTGCATCGGCGTGCCGCCCAGCCCGCCGACTTCCTTCGGCCAGGTGATGCGGGCATAGCCTTTTTCGGCTTTCTTCGCCTGCCAGGCTTTCGCGGCTTTCAGCGAGGTCTTGTCGTCTTCCCCGAGCGGATCGGAATTGTCGCGCGCGGTTTTCAGTTTCGCATTGGCATCGAGCCACGCGCGCGCTTCGGCGCGGAACTTGGCTTCTTCGGGACTGTCTTCGAAATCCATGGGATCGTTTCCTTATGCGGCGTTGCTGAGTTCGAGTTGGCTGACGAGCTTGTCTTTCCAGACACGCTGTGGGCCCAGCGCCAATCCCAGTTCGCGGGAGCGCTTGTAGTAGAAGTGGCAATCGAATTCCCAGGTGAAGCCGACGCCGCCATGGGTTTGGGTGTTTTCCTTCGCCGCAAAATCGAACGCCTGCGTGGCGGAGATGCGCGCAGCCGCGGCGGCGAGCGGAAGTTCTCGCGCGCCCGTCGATAGCGCCCAGGCGCCGTAATAGGCGTTCGAGCGGGCCAGTTCGTTGCCCACATACATGTCGGCGAGCTTGTGTTTGATCGCCTGGAACGACGCAATGGGACGGCCGAAGGCGTAACGCTCCATCGCATAACCCTTGGCCATTTGCAGGCAAACGTCGGCGCCGCCCACCTGCTCGAACGCCATCAGGATGGCGGCGCGGTCGAGCACGCGGTTCAGATCGCTCCACGCTTCGCCCTGTTTGCCGAGCGCTTCGGCATTGGCGTTTTCAAACGTCAGCTCGGCATGGGCGCGCGACGGATCGATGCTTTGCTGTGCGCGGCGTTTGACGCCCGGTTGCTTTAGATCGACGAGTGCAAGCTGCAATCCACGTTCGCCGGCATCATCGGAGCCGCGCGTCAGAACGACAGCGTAATCGGCGTCCATGCCGTCGATCACGGCGGTCTTCTTGCCGTTCAGTTTCCCGTTCTTGAAGGAGGTGCGGATATTCTTCGGCAAAATCGCGCCCGGACCTTCGGCGCGCGCGAGCGTCCCCATGATCTCGCAAGCGGCAACCTTCGGCAGCAGGCGCTGCTTCTGTTCCTCGCTGCCGGATACCAGAAGCGCTTCCGCGAACTGATAGACGGTGGAGGAAAACGGCACCGGGGCGAGCGCGCGGCCTAGCTCCTCGGCGATGACGCACAATTCGAGATATCCAAGGCCAAGTCCGCCATATTGTTCGGGAATCGCCGTTCCGGCCCAGCCCAATTCCGCGATCTGCTTCCACAGCGCGCGGTCATAGGTGCTGCCGCTTTCGTAAACGCCCCGGACGGTTTTCGGCGTGCAGCGTTCGCTCAGGAATTTGTGCGCCTGATCCTTGAGCATTTTCTGGTCGTCGGAAAAATCGAAGTTCATTAGTGCTCCTGCCCTGGCTGATTATCTGTCACCGCCACGATAGCGTGCTGTGGGGGCCTTGCAACGGCCCCGTCCGCCCAACGCTTTGGCGCCAGCGCGTGCGTGACCAATGAAGGAACCAGAGCTGCAACTGTATTTGCTGAATACAGACGGAAACCCCGTCGCTTACTTGCCGAATACCGGATTTGATGGATTTAGCCATCCGCCCGGAGTTCATTTTGCGCACGGAGTAGAGGTTCCAACACCCGGCTGTCCCTGACGAAAGGCGGCCGCGTTCCGTAATCCGCTCGTGAGCAATTTTTTATAGTTAATTCAGCATCTTATTTCACACCCGCCCCCTGGGTGCCTACGGCGTTTACACCCCCCGAAGAGCCCCCGCCATTTCCTCAATGATTTCAATGCGGAATTTTTTGGCCCGAAAATTGCTTTCTAAATATTCAGCAGCGTCCGTGAAAAGGAGAGGGCGATGGGTAAGTTTAAAACAGCCCTTTTGGCCGGAATGGTGGCGGCGTTGGGCACGTTTGGTTCTGCGAATGCAGCACCGATTACTGGAACATTCACGATCAGCGTCTATCAAGGTAACGGCTCGGGCGGTAGTGGCGCGCCGGAAGAACAAGCCCAACAGACCAATCCCCTGATATCAGGCGGCAATCTTCTCGCGACCGGCACCTACACCGGTGCGATCGACTTCAGCGATGGCGGCACAAACGACATCGCGACCTTCCTTTCGAGCGCGGGCGGCACGGTTGATCCGGCGCTTCTGGCACTCGCAGGAACACCGCTGAGTTCGGGCGGCTTCGATCTTACCAGCGTGTTTGTCATCACCGGCGACGTGGGCGGATCACATCTGTACGGCTCCATCTCGCATGACGATGGCATGAGCCTTTACGATGGTCCCGGCTACGGCAACCTGGTCGCAGGAAGCCCGGCTCCCACAGTGGATATCAGTACGCTTTATTCCAACCTCACAGGTCAGTTTCAGTTGATCTATGTGGAAGCGAACAGCATTCCGGCCGTGTTGACGTTTAACGTCGACCGCATAGTGACCACGCCCGAACCGCTTACACTTTCCCTGTTCGGAGCGGGGCTTGCCGGGTTGGGCGCGCTGCGCCGCCGCCGCAAGGCCGCGTAAACACCGCAATCGCTACAAATGCAAAACGGCGGCCCCAAGCGGGTCGCCGTTTTTCGTTTCGACCGGCATCGCCGAATATTCCAAATTTGTTTTCTTTTGATGTTTTTTTAAACGCCTTGATATTCATTTCCGCTAATGAGGGCTTAAGCAGCCGGGCCTATTTTCATCCTCGGGTAATCCGGGGTTGAGCCCAAGATGGCGAAGGCAGCTTTCCATAAGAATCAACGCGTTTACGTGAAGCCGGTGGGCACCTGGGCGCTGATCGAGCGCGTGGTGCCGCATTGGGCAAAAGGCCTCGATGAGCCGTTGCGCATTTTCTACGACGTGGGCCTGGGTCGCGAATTCGCCGCCGAGGAGCTGCAGTTCGACAACGCCCAGACCGAGGACGTGAAGGGCAGCGACAAATGGCGCATCGTGCGCGCCCACAATCGCTGGCAGGCGCCGCAGGAGACCACCAATCACCCCTTCCCCGGTACCTATCCGGTGGTCGTGACGGGAGAGGCCGATTGGGGCGGCTGGCGCGTGCCGGGATCGGAATATGCGCTGAGCCCCATGCGCATGGAACAACAGGCCCGCATGATCGCAAGCACGCCGCAGATGTTGGCACTCTTGAAGGAACTCGTGGAGACCGCGAAGAAATCGCCGGAAACGCCGATGGCGATGCGCGAGCAGCTGAAGAAAGCGGCGGGTGTTATTGCCTACGCCGAGGGCGGCGACAACTAAACTTCTTGTGCCTTCCGGTTGAACCGGGGAATGGCTATATCCATTCGGTCTCGCCACCGAAGGATATCGCATGCGCACCGAAGAACCGCGCGCCATTCATCTGAAAGATTACAGCGCCCCCGATTACCGGATTTCCGAAATCGCGCTCGATTTTTTGCTGGAGCCCGAAGCGACGCGGGTAACCGCCGTCTCGAAAGTCGCGCGCACCGGTTCCGGGCCGCTGGTGCTAAACGGCGAGCAACTGAAACTTCTATCGGTGGACGTCGACGGCAAGTCGCACCCTTATGAAGCGACCGATGAAACGCTGACGCTTTCGGGCCTGCCGGATGCGTTCACGCTGAAAATCGTCACCGAGATTTCGCCCGCGAACAACACCGCGCTCGAAGGGCTTTACGTTTCCAAGGGCATCTTTTGTACGCAATGCGAAGCGGAAGGATTCCGCCGCATCACCTATTTCCTTGACCGGCCCGACGTGCTGGCGGTCTACACCACGCGCATCGAGGCGGACAAAGCGAAATATCCGACGCTGCTTTCCAACGGCAACCTGATCGAGCACGGAGATCTGGCGAACGGAAAACATTTCGCGGTGTGGAACGATCCGTTCCCCAAGCCCTGCTATCTGTTCGCGCTGGTGGCGGGCGATCTCGGCCACATCCACGACACGTTCACGACGATGAGCGGGCGGACTGTCGATCTGCGCATCTTCGTGGAGCACGGCAACGAACCGAAAGCCGTTTACGCGATGGATTCGCTCAAGCGGGCGATGAAGTGGGACGAAGAGGCCTATGGCCGCGAATACGATCTCGACATCTTCATGATCGTGGCCGTCTCCGCGTTCAATTTCGGCGCGATGGAGAACAAGGGCCTCAACATCTTCAACGACAAGCTGTTGCTCGCGAGCCCCGACACCGCGACCGACGACGATTATGCGCGCATCGAAAGCGTGGTGGCGCACGAGTATTTCCACAACTGGACCGGTGACCGCATCACCTGCCGCGACTGGTTCCAGCTTTCGCTGAAAGAGGGTTTGACCGTCTATCGCGACCAGACGTTCTCGCAGGCGATGCGTTCCAAGGGTCGGCGCATTGACGACGTGAAGATGTTGCGGATGCGGCAATTCCGCGAGGATGGCGGGCCGTTGGCGCATCCGGTTCAGCCGCAGAGCTATATCGCGATCGACAATTTCTACACCGCGACGATCTACGAGAAAGGCTCGGAGGTCATCGGAATGCTGAACACGCTTGTGGGGCCGGAAGGTTATCGCAAGGCGACCGATCTCTATTTCGACCGGCACGACGGACAGGCGGCGACCGTCGAGGACTGGGTGAAATGTTTCGAGGATTCCAACGGGCGCGATCTCCAGCAGTTCCGCCTGTGGTACCGGCAGGCGGGCACACCGACGGTGGAGGCGAAGGGCGCTTACGATCCGGCGAAGAAGACGTACACGTTGTCGCTGAAGCAGATCGTGCCGCCGACGCCGGGACAACCCGAGAAGAAGCCGATGCACATGCCGATCCGGCTGGGGCTTGTTTCGCAACAGGGGCGCGCATTGCCGCTGACTTTGGAAGGCGAGAACGCGGCCGGGCCGGAGGAACGCGTGCTCGAATTGCGCGAGGCGGAAGAGACATTCGTGTTCGTGGATGTGGAGGAAGCGCCGCTTCTTTCCATTGGCCGGCATTTTTCCGCGCCTGTGATCTTCAAGACCGATCTGGACCGCAAGGCGCGCGCGACATTGATGGGTCGCGACAAGGACGAGTTCAATCGCTGGGAACAGGGCCAGGCGCTCGCCACCGATCTGCTGCTGGAGATGACAAAGGCGGCGCAAACGGGTGCGGCGCCCAAGGCCGATCCCATCTATCTCGACGCAATGGGCGATGTGCTTTCGCGCGCCAATGAGGACCACGCGTTTGCTGCACAGATGCTGGTGCCGCCGCTCGAAAGCGAACTGGCGCTTTGCATGACGCCCGCAGATCCCGATGCGATCAATGCGGCGCGCGTGGCGCTGATCCGCGCGGTCGCTTCGGCACATGGGCGGAAGATTCGCGAGATCTATGAGTCGCTGGCCGATCGCGGAGGCTATTCGCCGGATGCGAAGCCTGCTGGGAAACGCGCGCTGCGCAACGCGCTTCTGCGCTATGTGACGGCGGCCGATGACGATGCGGCAGCGGAGATCGCCGATCATCACTATCGTTCCGCCACCAACATGACGGACATGATCGCAGGTCTCGCCGCACTCTCGCGGATGAATTCGCAGAAGCGCGACGATGCGTTTGCGCTTTTCTACGATCGTTTTCGCTCCGACCCGCTGGTGCTCGACAAGTGGATGATGCTGCAAGCGGGCTCGCCGCTGCCGGGTACGGTGGATGGCGTGCGAGCGCTGATGACCCATCCGCATTTCGACATCAAGAATCCCAATCGCGTGCGTTCGCTGGTGGGCGCGTTCTCGGGCAACCACCTGCGGTTCCACGCCAGGGACGGCAGGGGCTATGCGCTGGTCGGCGAGACCGTGCGCGCGCTCGACGGGCTCAATCCGAAGATGTCGGCCGGCATGGCGTCGGCCTTCGAGAACTGGCGCCGCTACGACGCGGACCGTCAGGCGCTGATGCGCGCGGAGTTGGAGAAGACTCTGAAAACAGAGGGTATTTCGCCCAACCTGTTCGAGGTCGTGACGAAGATTCTGGGGTGACATAATTTGTCATCCCCGGCCGAGCGACAGCGAGGGGAAGGGGACCCAGCTGTTCGACATTGAGACAGTTTTCAATGCCTGGCTCCCCTTCCCTCACTCCGCTTCGCTTCGTTCGCCGGGGATGACAGGTATTTCGGTGACACCGACTCCCGCTTGCGCATAATTGCCAAAAGGGCGATTCGCAGAACGCGCTCGGGGGTGTTCGCCGATATGGCGCAGGTGGACGTTGCAGCCGGTCACGTTGGGGCCGCACAGCACGCGCTTTCTGGCGTGACGCGGCTGGCTGCGCGGCATGTGCGCGTCACCGTTCTTCTCTGCGTGATCCTGATTTGCGGCAGCTTCGCGGCCGCGGGCGCATTGCAGATGCGCATCGGTCGCGAGCATGGCTTGCAGCAGGCAGCCGCGCTGGAAATCGAGCGGGCACGCGAGGTCGCGGGCGGGATCGGCGGGCGGCTCGACCGCAACGCCAAGATCGCGGCCCAGTTCGCGGGCGGAAAACTCGATGCCGCCAACCTGCGGACTTTCCTTTCGGCCCATGCGAGCGCGTTGCGCAACGCCATGGTGGTGGACGAGACGGGCCATATTCTTTCGGCGCTCAAGACGCCGGGCTTCAAGGCATTGCCATCGGGTCTGGTGATGCAGGCGTTTGCAGGACGCGCGGTGGGCACTTACGGCTCGTCGCTTCTTCTGGCCTTTCCGCAGAACGGCAATGTGACGGTGGCCGAACTCGATTTCGCCTCCGTGTTCCCGGACGCGGTGCTGAGCCACAGCGCGGTTGCGGATTCAAACGGTGTGGTGCTGGCGCACGGTCGGTCGTGGGTCGCGAGCACGCTGCCGTCCGATCTTCCGCAAGGCGACGGGGCCTCGGTCGCCGACAACCAGATGGTTTCGGCGGCGGCCGTTCCGGGATGGCCGCTGCGCGTGGCGGGCGTGCTCGACGTCGAGGGCGCGGTGGGCGCGTGGTACGGCTCGCTGCCGCTCTATCTGTTCGTGATACTGGGACCGGCGCTGGTGGGCGCCGGGCTTTCGGTGGTGTTCGTGCGCGAGTTCGAAAAGCGCGTGCGCGCGAGCGACGCACTTGCGCGGCTGCGCAACACGTCTGCCGGTGATGCGCGGCTTTTGATCCGCCTCGCCGAAGCCGAGCGGCGCGCCAGCGAAGCCGAACGCTCCAAGACCGAATTCGTGGCGCATATGAGCCATGAGCTGCGCACGCCACTGAACGCGATCATCGGGTTTTCGGAGATCATCAGCCACGGCTTCTTCGGCCAGCCGGGGCATCCGAAATACATCGAATATGCGCGCGACATCAGCCTTGCGGGGCGCGAGCTGCACGGCAAGATCGGCGACATCCTCGAATTCGCCAATGTCGAGGCGGGACGTCATCCGATTTCGCTTGGCCCGGTAGACATGGCGAGTGTCGCATCGGCCTGCGTGGACGAGATGGCGGGGCGCGCGTTTTCGCGGCGCATCGAACTGGGCGTGGTGCAGATAAGCGGCACTCAGGCCAATGCCGACGCGCGCGCGGTGAAGCGGGTGCTCTCCAATCTCCTGTGCAACGCGCTCAACTTCACGCCGGACGGCGGCAAGGTGCGGGTGGAAATCGTCGAAAGCGAAACATCCGTGATCGCGCGGGTGTGCGACAACGGACGGGGTTTCTCGGAAGACGAAGCGGCGCGCGCGGGCGAGGCGTTTGCCGCCTTCGACCGCGTGGGATCCGTCACCGGCCTGGGGTTGGGCCTTGCGATCGCCACAGCACTTGCCGAACGCATGGGCGGCGAGATGGTTCTGGTGAGGAACCAGAACCTGGGAACGACGGCGGAATTGCGGTTGAGGAAGGCCTAAATTTCCTTGTCATCCCCGGCGAGCGACAGCGAGGGGAAGGGGACCCAGGCGCCAAACACCGATCAGTATTGAACGCCTGGGTCCCCTTCCCTCACGCGAACGAAGTTCGCGCTCGCCGGGGATGACAGGAATTACAAATACCAGTCGTATTCGGCGGCGCTGATGATCTTGCGGAAACGAACGGCTTCGACGCGCTTGGTTTCGCGATAGAGCGAGAGCGTTTCGGCGCCCAGATAATTCGCCAGCGTCTTGGCCTGATAGAGCCGGTGCAGCGCATCGTCGAGCGTGAGCGCGATGGCCGGATCCGGTTCGCGCGAGACGTTGCCATGCGCGGGCAAGCCGGGATCGAGCTTCATTTCCAGGCCGTGATGCACGCCGGCCAGAACGGCGGCGAGCACCAGATAGGGATTGGCGTCCGCACCCGAGATGCGATGTTCGACGCGGCGCGCATCGGCCGGGCCGATGGGGATGCGCAAACCGGCGGAGCGGTTGTTCACGCCCCAGTGACGGTTGGCGGGCGCGAACATGTCGGGCTGGAAGCGGCGATAGGAATTCACGTTTGGCGCAAACAGCGCCATGGATTCCGGCATCAGCGCTTTCAAGCCGCCGATGGCATGGCGCAATGCGTCGGAGCCTTCGCGGGTGCCGTTGTCGAAGATGTTGTTGCCTTTCGCATCCAGCACACTGACATGGACGTGCAACCCGCTGCCCGAACGGGTCGGATAGGGCTTGGCCATGAAGGTGGCTTCGAAGCCGTGGGCGCGGGCGGACGCCTTGACGATCTGCTTGAGGAAGATCGCGTGATCGGCGGCGAAGCGCGCATCGGCCTGATGGCGCAGATTGGCTTCGAACTGGCCCGGCGCATATTCCTTGCTGGTCGCGGTGAGCGGCAGGTTCTGTACGCGGGCTGCTTCCGCCAGCGCCCTGAGGAAATCCTGATAGCGGTCGAGATCGTCAAGCCCATAGACCGACGGTTCGCATTCGCGGATGCCGGTGCGCGGACAGCGCGGCGGCTGCGGGCGGCCGAGTTCGTCGCGCTCGGTGTCGAGCAGATAGAATTCGAGTTCGAGTGCGGTGACGGGCGTGAGATTGAGTTCGGCGAAACGTTCGAGCACCGCATCCAGAGCGGCGCGCGGTTCGCCGATGAAGGGAATGCCTTCTTCGTCGCGCAAGGTGGTGAGGATCTGCGCGCGCGCGGGCGTCTCGCCCCAGACGCGCGACAGTGTGCCGGGGATGGGCCAGGCCGTTCCGTCCGGGTCGCCGTCGCCATAGCCGTGGCCGAACACGTCGGTCATCTCGCCGCGCGCGTCCATCAGATAGACGGATTCCGGGATCTGCATGCCGCTTTCGAAGACCTTGGCGGCTTCGGCGATTCCCATGCGCTTGCCGCGCAGGATTCCGCACAGGTCGACCACCACCGCATCGAGATATTCGATGTCCGGGTGCTGCTTGAGGAAGGCTTCGAATTCCGCTCGCGCGTCCTCCACAAAAGCGGGATGCGCGAAAGCCGGGGGTGTTGCTAACTTGTTCACGACACATGCACAATTTCAATGCATCCGATCATACCCCGGCAGGCCCTATAAGAGCCAGCAGAGCCTGCATAAAAAGAAGTGCGGCCGGTCGATATGCCATAGATTGCGGTCCCTACATTCTCTCATTACCGTTAATTGCGTGGGACGGCCCGAACCGGCAACGGGCCCGCGCAACAGGGGTTGACCATGGCCATCAGGAAATTCGCGATTTTGGGCGTGGCTGCGATAGGTGCAGCCCTGACGATGCTGACGCCGAGCGCGGCGGATAACGGCGCGGTGACGCTGTTCCAGTGGGAGGATTACATGGATCCCCCGTTCCTCGCCGACTACAAAAAACAGTTCAAGGAAAATCCCAACGTCACCATCTTCGCCGACGAGGACGAAGCCTTCGCGAAGATGCGCGCGGGCTATAAGCCGGACGTGATGGGCCCCTGCTTCTACGAATTTCCGCGCTGGAAGGAAGCGGGGCTTCTGCAGCCGATCGACACGGCGAAGCTGAAGAACTGGAACAAGATCTCGCCCACCTTGCGCAACATGCCTGGCATCAGCGCGGGCGGAACGAAGGTGTGGTTCGTGCCGCATTATTGGGGCAACACGTCGGTCACCTTCCGCACCGATCTGGCGCCCGAATATGTGAAGAAGCCGAGCTGGAACATTTTGTTCGATCCCAAATACAGGGGGCGCATCGCGATCATGGACGGCGTGGACGACACCGTGCCGCTGGTTGCGGCCACCATCGGCATCAACGCCTACAACATGACGCCGGACCAGTGGAAAAAGGTGCAGGCGAAACTGCGCGAGGCGATCAAGCAGGCGCGCTTCGTGTCGAGCGACGACACTGCACTCGCGCAAGGCCTGGCGTCTGGCGAGATCGTGGCGGCGATGACGTGGCGGGTGACCTATTCGACGCTGAAGAAGGAACACAAACCCGTCGCCTATATGAAACCGCCGGGCGGGATGTTCACCTATGTCTGCGGGCTGGTGATGCACAAGAACCCGTCGAACGAGGCCAAGGCGCTGGCGCTGATCGATTCCTCGCTCAGCGATCAGGCGGCGATGTACACGATCCAGCACATCGGCGACGAACCGGCAAACGCCGAGGCGCTGAAGAAAGTGCCCAATTCCACTTTCGAAAATCTCGGACTGACGCGCGACGTCGAGACCTTCCTCAAGAGCGGAATCTTTCAGCAGCGGCTCAAGGACAAGGAGAAGATCGTCGCGTCCTGGACGGAGATAAAGGCGGGGCTGTAGCCGCCCCTGCTGTCATCCTCGGCCGAGCGACAGCGAGGGGAAGGGGACCCAGGCGTTTAACACCGATCGGTGTCTAACACCTGGGTCCCCTTCCCCTCACGCCGCCAATGCGGCGTTCGGCCGGGGATGACAGATGTTATTTTAAAGCGGCATCCACCTTCTTCAGCAGCGCAACCTGCTCGGCCTTTGTCGTGGCAGGGTATCTGTCGAAATCGTCTTTCAAACGCACATCGGCGAAGAATTGCTCACCGTCTTCGTGGAAGTGGAGAAACGCGCGGGAGCCGCGATAGAACGCGCCGCGCGATTTTTCCTTGAGCGGACGTTTGCGCAATTCGCGCAGGAGCGGCTCAAGACGGTCGAGAGCGGCGGCGGTGGCGTGCTTCATGGCCCAAGCAAAATCCCGCTCACAGCCAAAAACAAGAGGAGCCAAAAACAAGAAGGGCGGAAGCATTGCTGCTTCCGCCCTTTGAATTCACTGGCGATGAGCTTGGCTTAGACGACGCCGCGCTTGTGTTCGCCGATGACGATCCGGCCGGGGTTGAAAGCGGCCTTGAAGACCGAAAGGGCTTTGCGAGGCTCGGCGTCTCCGCACATGAAGACGTCGAATGCCGCGTAGCCTTTTTCCGGCCAGGTATGGACGCTGATATGGCTCTCGGCGAGAACGGCGACGCCTGAGATGCCGCCTCCTTCCGAGAACGTGTGCAGATGAATGTGCAGGAGCGTGGCACCTGCCTGATTCACTGCATCGATCAGCGCCTGTTCGATCCGATCCCGGTCGTCGAGTCCCTCGGCTTCCCAAAGATCTATGATCAGGTGACTACCCGCAAAGGTCAGTCCGTTACGTGTGATGAAGTGGTCCTTGCGGTCCTCATCCCTTGGGGGAATAGGAACCGGAACGGTCCTCGCAGAAACGCGGGCACGAGGAGCCCTTGCTTCTTTGATCGCCGCTACGAGTTCGAGTCGAGCCATTCTGGCACCTACCCTCTCAAAAGCGTTGACACCTGATGCCTGCCGCCTTTGGACGACCTCGTCCGGGGGCACATAACACCGCTAAGAAGAAAGCGGCGGGCGAAAGGGTCTCTTTCGCGTCCGCCGCTTTGTCCCCGAGGGAACGAACGGAATATAGGGCCGCTTGTCCCCCATGCAAGAATTTTTAGACCCCGGGGGTAAATTTTTTCTGTCGCACGCTTGTCTCTGTCACACTTCTCGCCGCCGCTTCGACGCTGCAGCGGCCATGGACGAAGCGTCTCGCGCGCCTTAAAAGCGCCTCCGCTTTGCCGCTCCGACAGCCTTCAGGCGCTGTCACAAACTGAAAGGTTTTGCGATGCCAATGAGCCAGAAGGGCAGTCACAAGGAACGCCTCCACAAGGGTTACGCCCAGGTCATGGAGCTTTTCGGCGCGCCGCTCGTCGATCAAAAAAGCCAATATCAGCGCATTAAAATCTTCGACACGGTAGCGAACGGGCGCGTGATGACGCTCGACGACATCGTCCAGATCACCACGCGCGACGAGAGCGCCTACGCCGAGATGCTGACGCATCTGCCGCTCCTGGAGCACGGCCGCGCCGCCCGCGTGATGATCGTCGGCGGCGGCGACCTCTCCATCGCCGACGAGGCGCTTAAGCATAAGGGCGTGCGGGAAGTCGTTCTTGTGGATATCGACGGCGACGTGGTGGAACTCTGCCGGAAACACTTCTCCGAGATCAACGCGCACGCCTTCAAGGACAAGCGACTCACCGTGGAGATCGCCGACGCCTTCGAATATCTCGGCCGCAAGGAGAGCAAAGGCCGCTTCGACCTGATCGTCGCCGACCGGCCCGATCCCGTCGGCCCCGGCAAGGCGCTGTTCGGCGAAACCTTCTACGACCGCGTGAAGGGCGCGCTGAGGCCCGGCGGCTTCGCCACCTTCCAGACAGGCGTGCCGTTCTACCAGCCGTGGGAGATCACAGAGGCGCTGGAGGAGCTCAAAGGCTTCTTCCCGTCTTCCGGCCTCTACCTGACGGTGGTGCCGACCTATATCGGCGGCTTCATGGCGCTCAGCTGGGCCTGCAACGGCAAGGCGAAACTCGGTACGCCGGCCGGCATCAAGAAAGCGGCAGCCGCTTTCAAGCGCGCAAAGCTCAAGACCGACTACTACAATCCCGCCATCCACGCGGCCGCGTTCGCGCTGCCGGAGTGGATCAAGCGGCTGGTGCCTTAATTCGCCTTGCTTTCCGGGTTCACTGTAACTACAATTTTGTAGTTACAGTACGGTGGCCGCTTGCGCTGGATATGGGACGTTGCAAAGAACCGCCGCAACAAGCGGGTTCACGGGTTGAGCTTCGAGACGGCAATCCATGTCTTTGACGATCCGTTGGCTGCCAGCCAGCCCGATCCTCATGAGGGTGAAGACCGCTGGCAAACCCTCGGCATGGTCGGCGGCGTCGTGGTGTTCGTGGTGCACACATGGCCCGAGCCGGATGCCACAGGCGAGGAAATCGGCCGCATCATCAGCGCGCGCAAGGCGACATCGCATGAAAGGAGAGCCTATGAAGAAGACAGGTAACGCGCTCGGCGAAAAGCAGAGAGCCGAACTCAAGGCGCTGTCGAAGCGGCCGGATGCGCGGATCGACACGCGCGACGTTCCGGAGGTGCGCGACTGGTCGAAAGCCAAACGTGGAATGTTCTATCGCCCCGTCAAGCAGCAATTGACGCTGCGCATCGATGCAGACGTCGTGGCGTGGTTCAAGGACCACGCGCCCAAGAGCGAAGGTTATCAGACCAACATCAATCAGGCCCTGCGCGAACACGTCGAGCGGGAAGAACGCGGCCGCAAGCGGGGATGAGGTGAGCGAAGCGGAGCTTCCATCGCCCGATGTGCGCGAAGCCGCGCTCTATGCGCGCTTTCGCGAACTGGGGATTGCATGGAAGACCTATGAGCACACGGCCGTATTCACTGTCGAGGAAGCAGCCGCGCTCTATGCGCAGCAGCCGGGTGGGCACACGAAGAACCTGTTCCTGAAAGACAAGAAGGACGGGCTCTGGCTTGTCGTGGCGCGCGACGATCTCGCCGTCGATCTCAACGCGCTGTCGAAGCAATTGGGCGCGCCGCGTTTCTCGTTCGGTTCGGCGGAGTTGCTGATCGCCACGCTCGGTATTGCGCCGGGCTCCGTGACGCCTTTTGCGCTGATGAACGATATGAAGCGTGTTGTCACGCCGGTGCTTGACGAGGGGATGCTGGCGCTCGATCCGCTCAACTTCCATCCGCTGCGCAACGACCGCACGACGGCGGTAACGCCTGGCGATCTTTTGAAGTTCGTGCGAGCGATGGCGAACGAACCCGTGATCGCAAAACTACCTTTGCGCACTTAATTTGATTGTCGCGCAATCTGACGCGAACCGCTTCACACTTCGCGGGATCGCGCTCTTAGCTGGCGATCCAGCCCGGCACGTTCAGGCCGAAATGCTTCTGCAGCATCGCCTCGGTCTGTTCGAGCGCGCCTTCGGCCCAGTTCTGACGCGGCGACCAGGTGTCGCCGACGACATAGAGCGCGCGGCCCTTGAGCGGCTGGAGCATCGCGTCGGAGGCCGCGAGCGGATCGGCGCCCGTGTTCCAGGCGGCAAGACCGCCGCCATAGGGATCGACGCTCCAGTCCTGGAAGGCGGCGGCAACGGGGGCGGGCGCGGGCACGCCGAATGTGGTGCTCGCCTGCTTGTGGAGTTCCTGGGCCAGCGCGCTGTCGGCGCCGAGCCGCGAAAGGCCGGACGCACCGGATTTGGCGGGGCCGGCGAGCGCGCGCAAGGCTGCCGCATCTTTCGTCTCGCTCATGGTTTCGAGGAGGCCGAAGCCGCCTGTGGCCTCGCTTGTCAGGCGTTGTTCTTCCGCGCCCAGCGCGATGAATTGGCGCGCCGATGCATCGGTGAGCGAGCGACCGCCGTGGATGCCGAGATCCTTCCACCACGGCGCGCTGTAGAGCAGGAACGCCTTGCACGCGGCGACCTGCGAAACGCTGGCGAGAGCTTGCGCGAACGGTTTGGAGGCGCGCGCGCGGAAATCGGGGATGGCATCGATGGCGCGGCGCGGCATCGCCAGAATCACCGTCTTGGCGGCAAGCTGGGAGCGCTTTCCATTTGCGTCTTCGAAGGCGAGTTTGAAGGTGCCGCCCTTGCCTTCCGGCACGGTGAGGCTGACGAGCCGTTCGCTTCTGGAGACGATGTCGCCGAACGGTGTGAGCTTTTCGGAGATGGCGCGCGGCAGCGACTCGAAGCCGCCCGCGATGGTGAAGAACGGGCCTTCGGAATCGGCGTCGCGCAGGACGGAATCGAACAGCGCCAGCGCGTTGCCTTCGAGCGCCGCGTCATCGAGGCGCGCAGTATCGCGCAGGAAATCGCGTTCGCCTGGCGACAGCGCGTCGGCGAGCAACACGCCCGCAGCCCATGCGGAGAGCGGCTTGCCTTTGACGCCAATCGACAGCCGCTTGGCGCGCCATTGCGCGGGCGTGAGGCCGGCGGTTTCCGGCGCGATGGCCGCGAGTGCCTTGCGCAGGCTCCACGCCGACAGATCCTGATGGGTTGCAGGCATCTCGTAAGGCAGCGCGTCGGCGCCGGCACCTGCGTGCGCGATGGGGATGTTGCGGGTTTTGAGATTGAGCCTGTCCTGCGGCAGGTCGAGCGGTGTGGGGCGCATCACCAGATTGAGCGCGCGGGCGAGCCCCGTGACGTGGCGGTGGGAATCGAGGAAGCGCGCCCCGCCCGCCTCGCCGATCAGGCCGGGTGCCTGTGGAAAGGCGATGGAGCGCAGGCGGCCGCCCAGCCGATCGCTCATCTCGAACAGGCGCAGCGACTGGTTGGGCTTGGAGGTGGCGAGCCGCAGCGCCGCATAGACACCGGAGAGCCCGCCGCCCACGATGGCGATATCGACGTCGCTGGCGGCGAAGGCTGCGCGCGTCATCAGCGGCAAGGCCGCGGCGGCGGCCGCTCCCGTCAAAAGGGCGTTTCGGCGTGTGATGGTCATGGTGTCCTCCCCTGATCCCGGCTCGTTATGGCGGGACTTGGGAGGAGCCTAGAGGTCTTTTGTGGCCGCAATTGGGGAGACGGCGTATAAAAATGGCTTTTATGACGGAATTCGCCTGCCGCCGGATCGGCGAGCAGGCCCAAGGAGTTAGGTTTTCATGGCGTTGATCGGTCCCAGCGGACGGCCCGTAACAAGCAATGTGGCGAGCACTGGTGGAGCGGAGGTTGCCGCGCCCAGCACAGGCGCGCCTTCCGCCTATATCAAGGACAGCGGTATCGAGACCTTCGCAGCCGACGTGATCGATGCGTCGCGCGAGGTGCCGGTGATCGTGGATTTCTGGGCGCCGTGGTGCGGGCCGTGCAAGCAGCTTGGGCCGATGCTCGAAAAGCTGGTCAACGAGGCCAAGGGCGCGGTGCGCCTGGTCAAGGTGAACATCGACGAGAACCAGGAGATCGCGCGGCAGCTACGCATCCAGTCGATCCCGACCGTCTATGCCTTCAAGAACGGCCAGCCGGTCGATGGCTTCATGGGCGCCGTGCCGGAATCGCAGTTGCGGGCCTTCCTGCAGAATCTGACGGGCGGCCATGCCGGGCACGATCATGCCGAGGAAGTTCTGGCGGCAGCCGACGAGGCGTTCGCGGCAGGCGATGTGAACATGGCGGCACAGGCCTATGCCCATGTGCTGCAGGACGAGCCGGGACACCCCAAGGCGGTGGCGGGTCTCGCGCGCTGCTACCTTAAGACCGGCGATGTCGAGCGCGCCAAGAACACGCTGCAGCTTGTGCGGCCGGATGGTGCCGCCGACGAAGCCATTCGCGCGGTGGAAGCCGAACTGAAGCTGCGCGAACAGGCGGCGGATACGGGCGATCTCGACAAATTCAAGAAAAAGCTCGACGCCGATCCGAACGATCATCAGGCGCGCTACGATCTGGCGCTGGCGCTCGACGCCAAGGGCGACCGCGAGGGCGCGATGAACGAATTGCTCGACATCGTGAAGCGCGACCGCAAATGGAACGACGATGCGGCGCGCAAACACCTGGTGACCTTGTTCGAGGCGCTGGGGCCTGCCGATCCGCTGACGCTGGCCGCACGGCGCAAATTGTCGTCCATCCTGTTCTCGTGAAGGCGTTGTAAGTGCCGCGTCATTATCATTCGATCGAAGAACTGCCCCGGACCTTGCCGGTGTTTCCGCTGACAGGCGTGCTGCTTCTGCCGCGCGGGCAATTGCCGCTCAACATCTTCGAACCGCGTTATCTCGCGATGGTCGATACCGCGCTGGCGGGACCGCGCCTGATTGGAATGATCCAACCGACGGAGCATGAGAACAGTTCGGCCAAGCCGCCGCTTTCGGCGGTGGGATGCGCGGGCCGCATCACCGCGTTCGGCGAGACCGATGACGGACGTTATCTTCTCACGCTGACGGGCCTCTGCCGTTTTCGCATCGCGAGCGAACTGGACGTGATGACGCCGTACCGCCAGGTGCAGGCGGATTATGGCGACTTCGGCGACGATCTGAAGACGACCGATCACGAGATTCCGCGCGAGCGCGTGATCAAGGCGCTGAAGCAATATGTGAAACGGCGCGAGTTGAAGGCGGATTGGAGTTCGGTCACCAATGCGCCGCCGGAAACGCTGGTCAATGCGCTGGCCATGCTGTGCCCGTTCGAGCCTGCGGAGAAACAGGCGCTTTTGGAAGCACGCAGCTTCGACCAGCGCGTGGAAACCTTGATCGCGCTTTTGGAAATGTCCGGCGCGGAAGCACCGAGTGCAAAGAGTTTGAATTGATGGAACCGGATCCCAAACTGCTGGAAATCCTCGTCTGCCCGCTCACCAAGGCGACGCTGCATTACGACCGCGAACGGCAGGAACTTGTGAGCAAACAGGCGGGGCTTGCCTATCCCATCCGCAACGGCATCCCGATCATGCTGCCGGACGAAGCGCGCGAACTTTCCGACGCCGAACGCGATGGCTGAGATCACCGCCTGGCCGACCGAGCTTCGGCTCGATGCGGCCAAAACCACGCTGAATGTGGCGTTTGACAATGGCGACAGCTTTTCACTGCCGGCGGAATATCTGCGGGTGGAATCGCCCAGCGCCGAGGTGCAGGGCCATGGCGGAGACCACAAGGTCACCTTGGGCGGCAAGCGCCATGTGAAGATCGAGCGGCTGGAGCCGGTCGGCAACTACGCCGTGCGCATCTGCTTCGACGACGGCCACGACAGCGGGCTGTTCTCGTGGGACTATCTGCACGAACTCGGCCGCGACCAGAACAAGAAGTGGGACGAGTATCTGAGGGCGCTGCGCATTCAGGGTTTGCAGCGCTGAACCCTTCCCGTCATGGCCCGCATTCGCGGGCCATGACAATGGTGTTAAAAGAGGCCGGCAAACCGGATTCATCCGATGGCGAACAAGCCGCCGCCCAGCGAACACCAATATGCGCGTTTCATGGCGCCTCAGGGAAAGCGTCCGCCGCGTCGCGTGGCGCTGATCCGGGGCCAGGACAAATCCCGCTTCACCGATTTCTATCATCTGGTGCTGACCTGGCCGTGGTCGGTGTTCATTGCCGTTCTGGCGCTGGTGTTCGGCGCGATCAATGCGATTTTTGCGCTGGCCTATATCGCCCAGCCGGGGAGCATCCTTCACGCGCGGTCGGGGAATTTCTGGGATGCGTTCATCTTCAGCGCGCAAACCATCGGCTCCATCAACTATTCGGTGATGGCGCCGCATACGCCTTACGCCAACGGGCTTGTCATCTTCGAGTCGTTCATCGGCTTCGTCTATCTGGGCCTGATGATGTCGATCATGTTCGCGCGCTTTTCGCGGCCGACCGCGCGCGTGGTGTTTTCCAATGTGGCGATCATCGCGCCGTTCGACGGCGTGCCGACGCTCATGTTCCGCACCGCGAACCAGCGCGGCAACCAGATCCTCGAAGCGGAAATCACCATGACGCTGGCGCGCACCGCGACCACGCGCGAAGGATTGGTGATGCGGCGGTTTCAGGATCTGGAGCCGGTCCGACGGCGCACGTCTCTCTTCGCACTGTCATGGACCATCATGCACAGGATCGACGAAACGAGCCCGCTTTATGGCCTCACGCGCGACGACATGCTGAACGGCAACATGGAAATCGTGATCCTTCTGGGCGGCACCGACGAGACGTTGTCGGACCGCATCTATGCGCGTCATTCCTATCTGCCGGAGGACATCCATTGGGATCACCGCTTCGTGGACATCCTGACCATGCACCCGAGCGGGCGGCGGATCGTGGATCTGGGACGCATCCATGAAACAACGCCGCTCGACCTTGCGGCGGTAGGGTTTACGGATGGCGAGACAGAACGCGCCCTTGAGGACGAGGGGGCGAGCGGCTAGGGTCCGGCCCGCCATGGAACCCTTCAAGACACTCACGGGCGTTGCCGCGCCCCTGCCGATGATCAACGTCGATACCGACATGATCATCCCCAAGAACTTCCTCAAGACCATCAAGCGCACCGGACTGGGCAAGGCCCTGTTCTTCGAGATGCGCACCAAGCCGGACGGCAGCGAGAACCCGGATTTCGTGCTGAACAAGCCGGCCTACCGGCACGCCGAGATCCTTGTGACCGGCGCCAATTTCGGCTGCGGGTCGAGCCGCGAGCACGCGCCCTGGGCATTGCTCGATTTCGGCATCAAGGTGGTGCTGGCGCCGTCTTTCGCCGACATCTTCTACAACAACTGTTTCAAGAACGGTATTCTGCCGATCGCGTTGCCGCAATCCGATATCGACAAGCTGATGGACGATGCGGAGCGCGGCGCCAACGCCGTCATCACGGTCGATCTCGTGAACCAGGAGATCAAGGGACCGGATGGCGGCACGATAAAGTTCGAGATCGATCCGTTCCGCAAGCAATGCCTCATCAATGGCTGGGACGATATCGGTCTCACCTTGCGCAACGAGAACAAGATTTCCGATTACGAGGCGCGCACCAAAACGCAAAGCCCCTGGCTCTAGAGCGCGGGCTTGTTTATGGAAACGCGCTCTAGAGTTTTTTGTGGTCGCTCTTTCCGGCGCCGAACCGGCGGCCACTTCGGCGGAAAACGCTCCTGGAGCCGCGCATGAGCGACGCCGTTTTGCGCGAAGTGAAGGATGGGCTGTGCACGATCACGCTCAACAAGCCTGACAAGCTGAACGCGCTGGGCGCCGACAGCTTCAAGGGATTGGCGGACGCCTGCGATTACATCGTCTCGCATGTCTCCGAGATCGGTTGCGTGCTGATCAAGGGCACGGGCCGCGCGTTTTGCGCGGGCAACGATCTGGGCGGGCTGACCGAAGTTTTCGAAGGCGGCGATTCTTCGCGTTTCCGCAGCGATACGGTTGAGCGGCTGGCGAGTCTGCCGATGCCGGTGGTGGCGCAAGTGCATGGCCATTGCCTGACCGGCGGGCTGGAACTGGCGCTCGCCGCCGACATCATCATCGCGGGCGAGAGTGCGAAATTCGGCGACACGCACGGCAAATGGGATTTGGTGCCGGTGTGGGGATTGAGCCAGCGTCTGCCACGCCGCATTGGTCGCGCCAAGGCGTTGGAGATGTCGTTTTCCGCGCGGTTCTATGGCGGACGCGATGCCGAGAAGATGGGGCTTGCCAATATCTGCGTGGCGGACGCCGAACTCGACGCGACGGTTGCCGCGTTCGTGAAAGACGTTCTCGCCAATTCCTGGCGTTCGAGCCGCGCAATCAAGAAGCTGATCGACGATACCGACGGCATGTCCCTGAAAGCGGGCCTTGCCCATGAAGTCCACCGAAGCGAAGGCAGAGGGCCGGAAACGGCCGAACGCCTCGCGCGCATGCGGAAATAGAGATGACCTACAAAATCCTGTTGTTGCCCGGTGACGGCATCGGGCCCGAAGTGATGGCCGAGACGCGCCGCGTGCTCGAATGGTTCGGCAAGAACCGCAAGCTCGCCTACACGGTCGACGAGGACCTTGTCGGCGGCATCGCTTACGACACGCATGGCACGCCTGCCACCGATGCGATGATGGCGAAGGCAAAGGCTGCGGACGCCGTTTTGTTTGGCGCCGTGGGCGGACCCAAATGGGACACGCTGGCGTTCGAGCATCGCCCGGAGCGCGGGCTTCTGCGTTTGCGCAAAGACCTCGAACTGTTCGCCAATCTGCGGCCTGCTTTGTGTTTCGATGCGCTGAAGGATGCATCGAGCCTGAAGCCGGAGATCGTTTCGGGTCTCGATATCCTGATCGTGCGCGAATTGACGGGCGGGGTTTATTTCGGCGAGCCGAAAGAGATCACCGATCTGCCCAACGGCGAAAAACGCGCGGTCGATACGCAGCTTTACACGACGCACGAGATCGAACGCATCGCGCGGGTGGCATTCGAGCTGGCGCGGCTGCGGGGAAATCGCGTGGCCTCCGCCGAGAAATCCAACGTCATGGTGACGGGCGTGTTGTGGCGCGAAGTCGTGACGCGCATTCACAAGGCGGAATTTTCCGACGTCGAATTGAGCCACATCCTGGCCGACAATTGCGCGATGCAGTTGGTGCGCAATCCCAAGCAGTTCGACGTGGTGGTGACCGACAATCTGTTCGGCGACGTTCTTTCCGACGAAGCCGCACAGTTGACCGGCTCCATCGGCATGCTGCCGAGCGCCTCGCTGGGCGCGAAGAACGCGGCGGGCAACCAGCCGGGGCTCTACGAGCCCGTGCATGGCAGCGCGCCGGATATTGCTGGCAAGGGACTGGCCAACCCAATCGCCTGCATTCTCTCGCTCGCCATGTGCCTGCGTTATTCGTTCGGCCGCGTGGAAGACGCAACGCTGCTTGATCGCGCCGTCGATCAGGTGCTGAGCGAAGGCTGGCGCACCGGAGACATCATGCAGCCCGGCATGAAGAAGGTGGGCACGCGGGAAATGGCGGATGCGATTTTGAGGGCGCTGGATAAGCTGGCTGCTTAACTCACCTCCCCTTCGGGGAGGTCGGCGTCGTGCATCGGCACGACGACGGGTGGGGCTTCACGCACCGTCTTCGTTGCAGCCTCCCCCCCACCCGCCACGCTTCGCGTGTCGACCGCCCCGCGTAGGGGGCGGTGAGAGGAGTTCACGGTTCGATAATCACTTTCCCAATCGCCTTGCGCGTCTGGAGCGATTGCATCGCTTCGACCGCTTTCGCCAGCGGATAGCGGGCGCTGATGTGCGGGCGGATTTTTCCTTCCGCCAGCAAACGGTCGATGGCCGCCATGTTCTCGCGGCCCTTCTCGGGGAATTTGCGGCCGTATTCGCCGGCGCGGACGCCGACGATGGAATAGCCTTTGATCAGCGGCATGTTCACGTTGATCGAGGGAATGCGGCCGCTGGTGAAGCCGATGATGAGGATGCGTCCGTTGAAGGCGATGCAGCGCGTGGATTCGTCGAACACGTCGCCCCCGACCGGATCGTAGATCACATCGGCGCCGCCGCCTGTGATTTCCTTCACCTGTTGGCGGAAGCCGGATGACGGCAGGACGTGGTCGGCGCCGTAGGATTTGAGGAAGGCGCGTTTTTCTTCCGTGGAGGCGGTGGCGATGACGCGCGCGCCGAGCGATTTGCCGAGATCGACGGCGGCCAATCCCATGCCGCCTGCCGCGCCATGCACCAGCAACCACTCGCCCTTCTGCAACTCGGCGCGGCGGACGAGCGCCACGTAACCTGTGAGATAGCCGACGGTGAAACTTGCGGCTTCGGCATAGCCCACGCCGTCGGGCATGAGGCGCAGTGTGGAAGCATCGCGCTGGACTTCCTCGGCATAGCAACCGATGCCGCCGACGATCACGCGGTCGCCAATCTTCACATTCGTCACAGCGTTGCCGATAGCGATCACGTCACCCGCGGCTTCGGTGCCCGGCGTGAAGGGGAGTTCCGGCTTGTGCTGATATTTGCCCTGGATGGTCAGGATGTCGGGGAAATTCACCGCCGCCGCGCGGATGCGCACGCGCGCTTCGCGCGGGCCAAGCGGCGGCAACGTCACCTCTTCCAGTTTGACGCATGCGATGTCGTCGGAGAGAGCGCGGCAGACGATCGCCTTCACGCGCCGGCCGTATTCTGGATGCCGGTGTGTTCGGCCGTCTTTTCGCGCGGCTGGGTGACATGCGGAATGGCGCGCACGCCGCCCAGGAACAAGGCGGTGGCGAAATCCGCGGCTGCCGGCGGATCGATGTCGTCGCGCAGCAGCATCCGCTCGGCGACTTCGAAGGCGACGCCCACGATGGAGGCCATCAGGAAATCCGCATCGACCGGCGGGAACAGACCCTTGGAGATCGCGGTCTCGATGTCCTCACGCAATTCCTCGAAGCCCGCGATGATCTCCGGCGTATCCATGCGGATGCGCAGCGCATCGGAACGGTTGCGGCGGATGGCGTGGAACGTGCCCTGATCGTCGGCGACATATTGGAAGAAGGTGCGGAACGTGCCGGAGATGAATTCCTCGATGGTGGCGGCGCGGATGCGTTCGGCGCGCAGGCGCGGGCGGATGCGCAGCGCGCTGTCGTCGCGGATCGCCTGGAACACTTCCTCCTTCGACTTGAAGTAATTGTAGAAGGTGCCCGACGCGAGCGGCGTGGCGCGAATGATGTCGCGCACGGTGGTTGCGCCATAACCCAGCTCCGCGAAGACGCGCTGGGCGGCTTCCAGGATGAGCTGGCGGTTCTGGACCTTGGTCTTCTCGCGCTTGCCGGCGCGGACAGGCAGCGGCGGCGCCTGCGGCCGGGTGAGTTCGGTGGTCATGGCTCCAAGTTTAAAGGTTCGTGACGGGCCGTCAACTTTGCCGCCGCGTTGACAGGGCGAAGCGACAGCGCCAAAGCATCGGATATGGCGGAAATCCAAGAAAATTGGCGGGGCGTCATGGCTGCCGCCATGGGCAAGACCCCGTTCATCGTCAGCCTGGGCGGGGTGATCGACGAGGTGGGAAACGGCCGGGTGCTGATGCGCCTGCCCTATTCCGGCAAGCTCGTCGGCGACCCCGATACGGGCGTGGTACATGGCGGGGTCATCACCGCGATGCTCGACCATTCCTGCGGCCTGGCAATCGGCAGCGCACTCAGATCGCCGCAGCCGTACGTCACGCTCGACCTGCGCATCGACTACATGAAGCCCGCGCGGCCGGACGCGGACATCCTGTTCGAAGCCGAATGCCTGAAGATCACGCACGAGATCCTCTTCGCGCGCGGGCTCGCCTTCCAGGACAATCGCAACGATTTCATCGCGCGCTCGACCGGCACCTTCATGTTCTCGCGTCCGCAAGGAACGGGCGCATGAAGATCGATCTCACCAACGCTGCGCTCGATGCCAATGCACTGGCCGACAGCGTTCCCTATTGCGCGCATCTGGGCGTGACGCTTTCGGTGAAGGACGGGCGGCTGGTGCTGCAGATGCCGTTCAGCGATCACCTGATCGGCAATCCGATGGTGCCCGCGATCCATGGCGGGGTGATCGGATCGTTTCTGGAGACGGCGGCGATTTCGCAGGTGATCTGGGAAACGCGCGCCAAGGCCACGCCCAAGCCCGTCGACATCACCATCGATTATTTCCGCACCGGGCGTCCGGTGACGAGCTATGCCGCGGCGCGGATCGTGAAATTGGGGCGGCGCGTAATGAACGTGCATGCAGAGATGTGGCAGGACGACGAGACGAAGCCGGTCGCCGTGTTGCATGGGCATTTCCTGATCGTGGCGGAATAATCAGGCGTCCGCGCCAACCGCATCCGCAACTCTTGCAAAACCATTGCGCGCCAGAAGCGCGGACAATTCGCGTTTTATGCGGGTGATGATGCCGGGACCTTCATAGGCCATGGCGGTGTAGAGTTGTACGAGACTCGCGCCCGCGCGGATCTTTGCGTAGGCGTCGGCGCCGGAGGAAACGCCGCCGACACCGACCAATACGATCTCGGTCCCTACGCGTTGGCGCACTGCTTTGAGGATCGCGGTCGACGGCGCAAACAGCGGCGCGCCGGACAGGCCGCCGGATTCCCTGGCGTTGGCGCTTTTCAGAGTTACCGGGCGGGCGAGCGTGGTGTTCGACACGATCATGCCTTCGATGCCGGACGCGAGCACGGTGTTCGCGATGTCGTCCAGCGCGTGCTCATCGAGATCGGGCGCGATCTTGAGGAGCAGCGGCACGGTGTTGTTGGCGCGCGCGCGTTCTTCCACGACAAGCGCGAGAAGTTTTTCCAGCTCGTCCTTGTTCTGAAGTCCGCGCAGGCCCGGCGTGTTGGGCGAGGAGATGTTGACCGTCACATAATCGGCAAGCGGCGAAAGCCGCGCGAAGGTTTCGCGATAGTCGGCGATGCGGTCGGCCGAATCCTTGTTGGCGCCGATATTGATGCCGACGATGCCCTGGCGCGGGCGTGCCGACAGCCGTTCGGCCGCCGCCGCCATGCCCTGGTTGTTGAAGCCGAGTCGGTTGATGACGGCGCGATCCTGCCTCAGCCTGAACATCCGGGGCCGCGGATTGCCGGGCTGGGGACGGGGGGTGACGGTGCCGCATTCGACGAAACCGAAGCCCAGCTTGAGCATGAGGTCGGGGACTTCGGCATTCTTGTCGAAGCCGGCGGCGAGCCCCAGGGGGTTTGGAAAAAGACGTCCGAACAAGGAGATAGCGAGTCTTGGGTCATCCGATGGGGCGGCCGGCAACGCCCAGCCCCCGGCTTTGAGGAGGCCGATTGTGGCGCGGTGGGCCGCCTCGCCCGGCAGGGTTCGGAGGGCTGCGGTGACCAGTCTCGTCAACATACTAGATTTTTTCTCGCGAACGGTTGTAATTTCCTAGGCATAGCTTATTTTAGGAATTAGTACAGGAGATAATAGAGACGTGCGAACGGACACTTATATGCTGACTCACAAGCAAATCTGGAGCGCCATTGATGGCCTCGCGGATCGCCACGATTTGTCGGCGTCAGGTCTCGCGAAACTCGCGGGCCTCGACCCCACCACTTTTAACAAAAGCAAACGCATTGCCGCGAACGGCAAGGAGCGTTGGCCTTCGACGGAAAGCGTTTCGAAAATTCTTTCCGCAACGGGTGAAAGCCTCGAAGGTTTTGTCGGACTGGTGATGCGCGAAGGCGCGCGCGGGGCGGTGCGTTATGTTCCGCTGATCGGTCTCGCGCAAGCAGGCGACAAAGGCTATTTCGACGATTCGGGATTTCCCGCCGGACAAGGCTGGGAACAGATCGCGTTTCCCGGGTTCGACGACGAACATGCCTATGCGCTGGAGATCACCGGCGATTCCATGATGCCGATCTATCGCGACGGCGACCGCATCGTCGTTTCACCGTCGTCAAACGTGCGGCGCGGCGATCGCGTTTTGGTGAAAACCAACGCGGGCGAAGTGATGGCCAAGCAATTGGCGCGCGCCACGGCGCAACGGATCGAACTGCAATCGTTCAATCCGTCCTATGAGGCGCGCGGCTTCGATCTCACCGAGATCGCGTTCATGCATCGCATCGTGTGGGCGAGCCAGTAGTTACTGGGGAATGCCCATATAGCTGTCGAGCTTGGCTTCGAACGCCTTCTTGTCCTTGCCGTTCAGCAAGGCGAGAAGTTCGGCGGCACGCTTCTTTTGCGCCTCGTCATAGGCGTTTTGCGCAGGCGCCGCGATAGCGCGCTTCCAGGCGGCTTCGATCTTGTCGTGGTATTCGCCCGCATCATAGGCGGCGAGACCAAGGCCGTATTGGTAGTTGATAAGCAGGTCGTTGGGCGCGAGCTTGAACGCCTGCTCGTAGAATTCGAGGCCTTTGTCGATCGTCGCGCCATAGGTCCAGCGCGCGAGCATCGAACCGCCGACCCGCACCACTTCGAAATGCCAGCCGCCCATGGTGGCGATCAGCTGCGCATCTTTCGGATGAGCGGCCATCGCTTCCTCGATTGCCTGTTTGGATTGCTCGCCCAGTTTTGCGCTTTGCGCGGCCATAAGGCCGATGATGCGACCCTTGTAGCCGAGCGCGGCCGCCAGATAGATGGTGGGCAGCGCGCCCTTGGGATCGGCGGCGAGCGCCTTGCGCGAGAGGTCTTCGGCGCGCTTGACGCAATCCATGCACGGCAAAGTCTGCATCGTCATCGCGGAAGCCGCGGCGCGCGCCGCAACCGACAGACCTTCCGGCGTCTTTTCGGCGAGGCCCGTCTTGATGGCCTCTTCATATTTGCCCTGATTCCAGAGATCGAAGGCGGGGTCTGCTGAAGCTTGTGTCGAGAACGCGGTGACGAGTAACGCGAAAGCGGCGACACGAAGCTTCATCTGACTTCCTCCATCAGGCCGCCCGCGAGTGCGTGGCGGATCAACTCTGCTGTTTCCTTGCAGCCATAGAGCGCCGCGAACGAACCGAAGCGGGGCCCCTGCGTCTGGCCGAACAACACCTCGTAGAGCGCCTTGAACCAGTCGCGTAACGGTTCGAAGCCGTGTGCCTTGCCGATCTCGTAGACCGCGTTCTGCACCACTGCACCGTCGCGTTCCTGGCCCAATCCCTCCAATGTCCGCGCCAGATCTTCCAGCGCTTTGTGTTCCTTTTCGGACGGCGCGCGATACTTCTTCGTGGGCCGCACGAAATCTTCGTAGTATTTGACGGCGTAACTTACAAGTTTGTCAATACCCGGATTGGCGGCGGGAGACGCCTGCGGCGCATAGGCCTTGATGAAGCCCCAAAGTACGTCGCGGTTATGTGCATTCGACGCACTGACGAGATTGAGCAGAAGCGCAAATGTGACCGGATAAGTCTCGCGCGGCGGGTTGCCCGCATGCAGATGCCAGACGGGATTTTCTAGTTTCTTCGCCGCATCTTCGTTCGAATAGGCGTCGAGGAAGGCGATGTAATCGTCCACCGCCTTCGGGATCACATCGAAGTAGAGCTTCTTCGCCACGCGCGGCTTTTGATACATGAACAGCGCGATGGACTCCTCCGGGCCATAGGTCAGCCATTCGTCGACCGACAGGCCGTTGCCTTTCGATTTCGAAATGCGCTGGCCCTGCTCGTCCAGGAAAAGTTCGTAATTGAAGCCCTCCGGCGGTTCGCCGCCGATCTTGCTCAGTATCTTCGAGGAAAGCTCGACCGAGGAAATCAGATCCTTGCCCGACATTTCGTAATCGACGCCGAGCGCAAGCCAGCGCATCGCCCAATCGGCTTTCCACTGGCATTTGACGTGGCCGCCGGTGACGGTGACTTCGGTCTTCTTGCCGTCTTCGTCGTAGACGATGGTGCCGCGCTCCGGATGCCATTCGACCACCGGGACCTGCAAGACGCGCCCTGTCTTCGGACAAATCGGCAGGAACGGCGAATAGGTGGCGCGGCGCTCGTCGCCCAGCGTCGGCAACACCGTGTCGCGCACGTTTTCGTAATTGCGCAGGATCGTAAGCAGGGCTTCGTCGAACTTGCCCGACTTGTAGCAATCCGTCGAACTCATGAATTCGTAGCGGAAGCCGAAGCGATCCAGAAACGCACGCAGGCGCGCGTTGTTGTGCGCGCCATAGCTTTCATGCGTGCCGAACGGATCGGGCACCGATGTCAGCGGCTTGCCGAGATTGGCAGTAAGCATGTCCTGGTTGGGCACGTTGCCGGGGACTTTGCGCAAGCCGTCCATGTCGTCGGAGAACGAGATCAGATGCGTCGGCACGTCGCTCATCGTCTCGAACGCATGGCGCACCCAGCTGGTGCGCGCGACTTCCCCGAAGGTGCCGATATGCGGGAGCCCCGAGGGTCCGTAGCCCGTCTCGAACAAGACTTTGTTAAGGGGTTTGCCCGCTTTCGCGCGTTTCTCGATGCGGGCGAGCACTTTTCGAGCTTCCTCGAACGGCCAGGCATGGGCGTTGAGAGCGAGGTCGCGGACGTTGCCGCCGGAAGCATCCGTGGTCATGGCAAATCTTGGCTTAAGCGATTGGAAAGGGCGCGAAAGCTAGGCTTTGGCAGGGGATCGCGTCAATGTCCGTTGCCGGGAATTCATCGACCAGGGACCCGCTCGGCCCCAGCCGCAGCGGTTCGACGTTCTTGCCGCCGCGACTTCCCCTCATCGGTTTGATCCTTTGCGGATTGGCAGCGCTTCCCGTGCTGTTGCTGGTGCGCGGCAGCCTGACGGTGGCGATCAGCGTTCCGGTGGTGTTTTTCGTGGTCGCGGTCTTCTATCACCGGGTCAGTTCGGCACGCCTCCTCGACGAAGCCCGCCGCCTGCGCGACGACAATGCGGGACTGCTTGAGAAGCTTTCCGAAGAACGGCGCGCCGCCGAAAGGGCGCGCGATGCGGCGGAGGTGAGCGCGCGCGCGAAATCGGTGTTCATCGCCAATATCAGCCACGAGATCCGCACACCGCTCAACGCATTGCTCGGCATGTCGCAATTGCTGGAGCGGGCAGGACTCGAAAAGCCGCATCGCGACTACGTCAAGGTGATGCTCGAAGCCGGGCGCGGGCTTCGCACCCTGCTCGATGACGTCATCACCTTGGCGCGCGACGACTCCGAGCAGCATAGATCCGAAGAGTGCGATGCGGGACTTGCCGCGCGTGCCGTAGCCCAATTGCTGCAGCCGCGTGCGTGGGAAAAGCAGCTCCGGCTGAACATTTCCGCGCCGTCCGACCTGCCGCGCGTTGCCGCCGATCCCCGCAGGGTCCGGCAAGCGCTGCTCAAGCTCGCAGAGAATGCGCTCAAATTCACCGAACGCGGTGCGGTGGAAATTCTGGTCGAGTCCATTCAGAGCGGCGACGGCAAGACGCATCTGAGATTTGCCGTGACCGACACCGGCCACGGCATTCCCGACGAAGTCGCCAAGCATCTGTTCGAGCCTTTCGCGCCCGGCGACACGTCCTATACGCGCAAGCACCAGGGCGCGGGCCTTGGGCTTGCCGTGGCCAAGCGCGTGGTCGAGCAGCTGGGCGGCGCAATGGGCTTTGAAAGCGAGGCGGGAAGCGGGTCGACGTTCTGGTTCACGCTGCCGAGCGTGGCTGCGCGCAGCCTTCCCAAGCAATCCTTCGTCGATATTTCGGGCGACATGCCCGCACCGGCCGATCTTCTGCTGTTGCTTTATCTGCGCAACCCGCGCGCGCGCGAAGAACTCGCCAAATTGCTGGAGCCGTTCGGCAACCACATCGTCGTGGCCCACGATGCCGCGGATGCGGCGTACCGTGCGAGCCGTGACCAGTTCGATGCGATCATCGCCGAAGCGCGCGACGTGGAAATGCTGGCGGCCGTTCCCGGCAGACGCGCGCCCTTGCTTGCGCTCATGTTCCCCGGCGAGCGGCCACCCGCCAGCGGCGACCAAGCGCTTCATTGGCCTGCGCGTCCGCGCGAATTCTATGGCGTATTGCACGGGTTGAGCGAAGAAGCGCAGAAATCGCAGATCATCGAAAAGCCGAAAGCCGAAGCGCCGCCGATCGATGCGAACGCCTTCGCGGCACTGGAAAAATCGCTGGGACTGTCGACCCTGCTGGAGATATTGCAGTCCTATGTGAAGACCGCAGAAGATCTCTGCGAAGCACTCAGCAAGGCGAGCGCCGAATCCGACTGGCAGGCGGCCGCGCGCGTGGCGCAGGACATTGCGGGTGCCGCCGGTGGGCTCGGCCTTGCGGCGATGACGGCGGCGGCGCGCAACTTCGCGGCGAAGGCACGCGAACCCGATGACGACCATGCTTTGCGAAACGGTGCCCAACTTGTGGTGGGCGAACATTTGCGGGTGTGCGTGGCGCTTTCCAGTCTTTATCCCGATCTCGCCGCTTAGCGCTTCCCTTCCGCACGCCCACGCAATACGCATGATCGGGCCATGACGCCCGCTCCTTCCCCTCTGGCCGACCTGCCCGCGCTGGTGACCGCGCCCGGCGGCGGCGTGGCTGCGCAACATGGCGATACGGCGCGGCTTTCGCTTGAAGACGCCAGACGCCTGTTCCGTTCGGGCGACGTGCTGGTGGCGCATGCGGCGTTCGTTGCGGGGCGATTGAAGACGCAAGCTTCCGCACTGCTTTACGACGTGCTGGAACTCTTTGCCTTCGTGCGGCCCGCGCAACCTTGCATCCCCTCGCCTCTTGGACTGGCACGCGCATTGGGGTTACCGCTTCCCGAAACGGCGGATGAGCAGGCGCTTACGCTGGGGGCGGCAGCGGAAGCCTTGCTGCAGGAACTGCGCGGGACGGACCGCAATGACCGGCTGCGCCCGATTGCGTCATCGCTGGCGAAGGCGGGGTGGAAATGGGGACCGCTGGTGCTTTCGGTCATCGGCGAACCCGAAAAACAGTTGGGACCGCTTGCCGGATACGACACGTGGCGCGGGCTTGCCGAATGGGAAGACGACATGGCGCCCGACAAGCCGGGTTCGCTTCCCGTGGGCGACGACGAGGCCCGCGCGCGGCTTTCGCAACTGGTCGGGCTTTCGCACGAACACCGGCCGGAACAGGGCGATTATGCGCAGGCCGCGAGCTATGCGTTCGGTGCGCGCGATTCTGCCGGTGTGCCGAAGATCGCGCTGATCGAAGCAGGAACAGGCATCGGCAAGACGCTCGGCTATCTCGCGCCCGCCAGCGTGTGGGCGGAAAAGAACGGGCCGGGGCTTTGGCTTTCGACCTACACCCGCAACCTGCAGCGGCAGATCGTGCAGGAGATCGCGCGGCTCTATCCCGATCCCGCCGAACGCGAAGACAAGGCGGTGGTGCGAAAGGGGCGCGAAAATTATCTGTGCCTGCTCAATTTCGAGGAAGCGGCGCGGCGCACGGCGCTTGCGCCGGGACAGCGCGCGATTGCGTTGGGCCTCGTTTCGCGCTGGGTTGCGGCGACATCGGACGGCGATCTTTCGGGACAGAATTTTCCGGCATTTCTTGCCGCGAGTTTTCCGCTATCGGAAATCACCGACCGGCGCGGCGAATGCATCTATGCGGCGTGCTCGCACTATCGCACCTGTTTCATCGAGCGCGCGATACGCCGCGCGCGTCATGCACCCATCGTGGTCGCCAATCATGCGTTGGTGATAGCGCAGGCTGCGGGCGATGCGCTGTCGCTGGACGAGACCAATGATGCGCCACCGGAACGGCGTGTGCGCTATGTCTTCGACGAGGGCCACCATCTTTTCGATGCGGCGGATTCCGGATTCTCGGCGCTTCTCTCCGGTGTCGAGATGGCCGATCTCAGGCGCTGGATACGCGGACCGGAAGCGCGCTCGCGCAGCCGGATGCGCGGACTGGAAGAACGGCTGAAGGACATCATCGCCGACGACGACGTGGCGCGGTCGGTGCTCGACGATGCGGTGTTGTCGGCGGGCTCGCTGGTGGGCGAAGGCTGGCATGGGCGCATCGTCAATGGCGGCGCGCGCGGGCCGGGGGAAGCGTTTCTCGCACTCGCCTACAATCATGTGCGCGCGCGCAGCGAGGACGGCGAGGCTTTTTATTCGCTGGAGGCCGAAGTTGCGCCGTTGGATGGCGAATTGCTGGAAGCGGCGCGCGAGCTTTCGCGAGCGTTGAAACGGATCGCCGTACCCCTGCTGCGGCTTTCGCAAGCGCTGCGCAAGCAACTGGACGAAAAGGCGTCCGACCTCGAAACTTTCCAGCGCGCCCGCATCGAAGCGGCGGCGCGCGGGCTGGCGCGGCGCGCGCGGATCATATTGCCGGCGTGGATTTCGATGCTCGATGCACTCGAAGACGAAACGCCTTCGGAGGAATTCGTGGACTGGTTCGAGATCGCGCGCGACGACGGGCGCGATCTCGATGTGGGATTGCACCGGCACTGGGTCGATCCGACCGTGCCGTTGGCGACGGAAGTGTTGGCGCCCGCACATGGCGCGCTCATCACCTCGGCCACGTTGCGCGATATCGCCGAAGGCGTGGACGATTGGGCGAGCGCGGAAGTGCGCACCGGCGCGCACCATCTTCCCGAACCCCCAAGACGCGCGAGTTTCGGATCGCCGTTCGATTATGCCCAACAATCGCGGGTGTTCATCGTGCGCGACGTCAATCGTCGCGACATCGAGCAGGTGGCGGCCGCCTATCGCGAATTGTTTCTGGCGGCGGGCGGCGGCGGATTGGGATTGTTCACGGCGGTGCGTGCCCTGCGCGCGGTGGAGAACCGGATCGCGGGGCCGCTGGCGGAAGCGGGCATCACGCTTTACGCCCAGCATGTCGACAGGCTGGACACAGGCGCGCTGGTCGATCTGTTCCGGGCGGAGGAGAACGCCTGCCTTCTGGGCACCGATGCGTTGCGCGACGGCGTGGACGTGCCGGGTCGCAGCTTGCGTCTGGCCGTGTTCGACAAGGTGCCGTGGCCCAAGCCCACGATCCTGCATAAGGCGCGGCGCGCACGGTTCGGCAAAACCTATGACGACCTGCTGACGCGGCTGAGGCTCAAGCAGGCGTTCGGGCGGCTGATCCGCACCGCAAGCGACAAGGGCTGTTTCGTGATCCTGGAACCGGCCACGCCGTCGCGGCTGCTTTCGGCCTTTCCGGCGGATGCGCCTGTTCGCCGCTGCGGCCTGGCCGAGGCGATTGCCGAAATCCGTGAGTTTCTTGGGGATGACGGGTGACCGCCTTGTCCGGCCTTCCTATAAACAGAGCATGGCCGAAACCGACGACACGCTGTTTGTCACCGAAGCTCCCGAGGGCGCCGATCATTTCGGGCGGCATTCCACCGGCATATTGCCCAGCCATGTGCTCAAGCGGCTGATCCGGGCGCGTCGCGAGATCCGCGCGGGCGAGGATATGGAAGACAGCCAGATCCAGCCGGCCAGCATCGACCTCAGGCTTGGGCCGGTGGCGTATCGCGTACGGGCGAGTTTCCTTCCCGGACCGAACGCGACCGTCGAAGACAAGCTCAAGGCGGTCTTCATGCACGAGATCGATCTGACGAACGGTGCGGTGCTGGAGACGGGCTGCGTCTATATCGTGCCGCTGCTCGAATATGCGGATTTCTCGGCACGCGTTTCGGGGACGGCCAATCCCAAAAGCTCCACGGGACGCATCGACGTGTTCACGCGCCTGATCACGGATCGCGGGCAGGCGTTCGACCGTATAGAGGCGGGATATCGCGGACCGCTTTATGCGGAGATTTCGCCGCGTACTTTTCCCGTGCTGGTGCGCAAGGGTTCGAAGCTCAACCAGCTGCGCATCCGCCACGGCTCGCCGCAATTCACCGACACGCAATTGCGCAGGCTGCACGCGGAAATCCCGCTCGTTTCGGGCGAGGCCGATATCGACAATGGATTGGCCCTTTCCATCGACCTGAAGGGCGACGGCAATTCGCGCATAGGCTGGCGCGCCAAGCGGCACACCGGAATCATCGACGTCGACAAGCGCGAAGCGCTGTCGCCGGCCGATTTCTGGGACCCCATCGAGGCGCATCCCGAAGGGCACATGATCCTCGACCCCGACGAGTTCTACATCCTCGTCAGCCGGGAAGCTGTTGCGATTCCCTATGACTACGCAGCCGAAATGGTGCCGTTCAACCCGCTGGTGGGCGAGTTCCGCGTGCATTATGCGGGCTTCTTCGATCCGGGTTTCGGCTATGAGCCGGGCAAGCCGCCTTGTGCGCGCGGCGTGCTGGAAGTGCGCTCGCGCGAGGTTCCCTTCATCCTCGAGCACGGACAGATCATCGGCCGCCTGGTATTCGAGCGGCTCACCGAGCCGCCGCCCGAAGTCTACGGACAGGGAATCGGATCGAACTACCAGCGCCAAGGGCTGAAACTCTCCAAGCATTTTCGGGGCGGCTGATCGGTGTACGCAACATCATTGCGGCACTACTGACTCTATTGTGACTTTGAATCCACATGGGATAGTAAAAACCGGCTGGGCGACAAACTATCCGTTGCGTCGCGGGCCTGTCATAGCAGAGGGTACGTCCGTCGCCGGTTCGGCTTGGGGGAGCGGAGCCTGCGGCAAGTCCGCTTAAAGGGGGCAGTGTGAGGCGGCTACGGCGCGAATGCGCCGGCCGCCTCATTCATTTCGGATTGCATCTTCCCGAAAGTCGAAACGCGCCGCAGCGGGTTTAGTGTCCGCCTTTTTTCTTGCCCGAATTGTCGGCGGCGAAGCGCCCGGCCCCCATGCCGACGAGCAGCAGGAGCGCGCCCATCAGCAGCATGTCGCGGGAGAACAGGTCGAAGGCTTCGGCACGCGCATCGCCATGCATGTCCCAGTAATTGTGAAGCAGGATCGCCAGGGCCAGAATCGCGGCGAACAACGCCATCGCGAAATAGCGGGTCTGGTAGCCGATGATCAACGCGATGGCGGCCAATGCCACCAAGGCCAGGAACAGGCCAAAGAGAACCGGCGGGGCGACAATATTGTGTGCCTTGAGCATGTCCATCGTGCCCGCCCAATCCTGCACATAGGCCCATGTCTGGGTGACGAGATACCAGCCGATGGCTATCCGCCCGAGTAGCGGTGCGATGACTTCCGAAAAAGACATGGAGAAATCCTAGAAGGAGGACGGCCAGCCGAACGCGCCCAGAACCAGGGTGAAAAGCCCGCAGGCCAGAAGAGCCGCGACCCAGGTCTCGCGCTGCGGAGAGCCGAGCGGCCTCGCCACGACGCTGAACAGCACCAGGGCCACGCCGCCGACGAACAGCATCGAGAAGACGAGCTGGGCCACGACATAGGTGTGAAAGACCCCCGCGATGCCCGCCAAAGCGAACAAAATGATCGCGTACCGGCCAAATTGGTCAGGTATTTCAGTCGTCGCAATGCCGTGCGGCGTAGTCATCGCCATTCGCGTGTTCTCCGCGAATCACCACTGCATGCAAGAATTATGTCACAGAGGAACCAAAAACGGAATATTCTTTTATTGCAAAGGCTTATAAAGTTAACAAAAGGGACATCATGCCGCGGTTGTAAAGTTCCGCTACGGATCAGGCCTGGCGAAGGGCGTGTTTGCGCAGGTGGCGGACCAGCGCCATCTCGTCGAGCTGGGTCTGGGCGCGGCGCGCCTCGGCTTCTTCCAGCCGCCGGGCCTGCTGCTCGGTCGCCAGTTCGAAAGCCTTCAGATCCTGATAGGCGGACGCCAGATCGTTCTGGGCCACCGCGCGCTCGCGTTCGATTTCCTTGAGCGTCTCACGCAGGTTTTCACGACGGCTTTCGATGGACCGCAGGAACGACGGAAAGGCGAGGCGGCCGATGTCGGAATCGTTGGCGCGCTGACGTTCGCGCGCGATCGATTCTTCGAGATCGGCAAGTTTCCTGTCGAGATCGGCTTTCATCGCATCGAGCGTCGCCATGCGGCGCTTGAGTTCGTCGACCTTGAAGCGCTTGACGCGCAAGAGCGTATCGGCGCGTTTCATATGTTAGCTCCCACTCCCGAGCTCGGCCATGATGGCCTCCAGTTCGGCATATCCGTCGGCCAGTGTCGCGCGTTCCTCTTTCTTTTGCGTTAGGAACGCTTCGAGCTTGGGATACACCTTGGTCGCCGTATCCACTTCAACATTCGTGCCAGCCTTGTATGCGCCAAGACGGATCAATTCGGCCATGTCCTCGTAGACGGCGAGCGGCGCACGCGCCTTCATGACGATGTTGTGCTCATTTTCGCTGTTACAAGCCGGCATCGCACGCGACACGGATTTCAACACATTGATTGCCGGGAATCGGCCACGTTCGGCGATAGCGCGTTCCAGAACGATATGTCCGTCGAGAATACCACGCACGGCATCGGCAACCGGCTCGTTGTGGTCGTCGCCTTCGACCAAAACTGTGAATAACCCGGTAATCGATCCTGACGCGCCGTTAAGGCCGGGGCCGGCGCGTTCCAGCAATTTCGGAAGTTCCGCAAACACCGTTGGCGTGTAGCCTTTCGAGGCAGGCGGTTCGCCCGCGGACAAACCGATCTCACGCTGTGCCATTGCGAAACGGGTGACGCTGTCCATCAGCATCAACACGTGCAAGCCTTGATCACGCAATTGTTCGGCGACGGCCATCGCGACATAGGCCGATTGCCGGCGCACGAGCGCGGGCTGGTCCGATGTGGCCGCGATCACCACGCTGCGTTTCAGACCTTCTTCGCCGAGATCGTCTTCGATGAATTCCTTCAACTCGCGTCCGCGTTCGCCGACGAGCGCGATGACGATCGCATCCGCATCGGTGTTGCGCGCGAGCATGGCGAGCAGTGTCGACTTGCCGACACCGGAGCCCGCGAAGATTCCCATGCGCTGACCTTTGCAGCAGGTCGTGAATGCATTCATCGCGCGAATGCCAAGGTCGAGCTTGCCGCCGACGCGCGCGCGCTGCGATGCATGTGGCGGCGCGGTTTTCACCGGATACGGAACGGGGCCTTGCGGCAGCGGGCCTTTGCCATCGGTGGGTCGCGCGAACGAATCGATGACGCGGCCAAGCCATGCCTTGGTCGGAAAGATGGACGCGGGTTTGTCTTCGAATTCGGCATGCGCGCCCAGCGTCACACCGTCGAGACTGCCAAGCGGCATGACCACGGCGCGGCCATCCCGGAAGCCAACGACTTCGCAGGGGATATGGCGGCCGCGCGAAATGGAGATACGAACCTGGCCGCCCAGACTGATGGCGCCGGCCGCTCCGGTGATTTCGACGGAAAGGCCTTCGATGCGCGCCACCCGGCCGAACCGGCGCAGCGGCGGTATGGCCTCGATTTCCTTCAGAAGAGCCAGCATTCCACCTACCCCAAGGGCCGCCTTTTGCAGGCCCGAACAAGCCCATCTTGAGGGGAAGAATTTAAGTGCCGGTAAACTTAACAAAGGGAATCAAGGGGATGGGGCGAAAGAATAATTCGCGTTAAGTCCCGTTCGCGACTCCTGCACCCCTTTCCTCGCTGGAAAGGCGATGTTAACCATTTCCGGTTACCGTTTGCTCATCGGTTAACCACGCCCGAGGGGCCGTGCCAGTTAAGGGGTCAGTGAATATGCGTGTGCTTTTGATCGAAGACGATAGCGCCATGGCGCGCAGCATCGAACTGATGCTGAGGAGCGAAGGCTTCAACGTCTACACCACCGATCTCGGCGAGGAAGGCATCGACCTCGGCAAGCTCTATGACTACGACATCGTCGTGCTCGACTTGCAGCTTCCCGACATGAGCGGCTTCGAAGTGCTGAAATCCCTGCGTTTGGCGAAAGTCCAGACGCCGGTGATGATCCTTTCGGGCAACGCGATCGTCGAGGCGAAGGTCCGCGCGCTGGGCTTCGGCGCCGACGATTACATGACCAAGCCGTTCCACAAGGACGAGCTGATTGCCCGTATCCAGGCAGTGGTCCGCCGCTCGAAGGGCCATTCGCAATCGGTCATCACGACCGGCAAGCTCACGGTCAATCTCGACGCCAAGACGGTCGAGGTGGACGGCAGCCGCGTGCATCTGACCGGCAAGGAATATCAGATGCTGGAACTGCTCTCGCTCCGCAAAGGCACCACACTGACCAAGGAGATGTTCCTGAACCATCTTTATGGCGGCATGGACGAGCCTGAGTTGAAGATCATCGACGTCTTCATCTGCAAGTTGCGCAAGAAACTTGCGGCCGCGACCAGCGGAGACAATTACATCGAGACCGTCTGGGGCCGCGGCTATGTGCTGCGCGATCCGGAAGCCGAGCAGGCGGCCTAACTTCCTCACAGAAGAGGCCTGTCATTCTCGACGAGCTGATCGGCGGGATCGTGATGCTGGGCGTCCCGGCCTACATCGCGCTGCAGATTTACCTACCCAAACAGATGCGCGGCGGATGGTGGTGGGCGGCGATGGCGCCGATCCTCATTGCAATCCCGGTTGCTGTCTTCTGTTTGTTCGCCTTCGCACAGGAGTCGAACCTGTGGCCGCTGACCTTTATTCTTTTTGCGCCTTTCGGGGCGGCGTATCTCGGTATCCTCGAAGTGGCACGTCGTATTGCGCGATAAGTCGGCTAGTGGAACGAATGCCCAGTAGTGGCGGTTTATAGCGGCATGAGCGCAAAGAGCGTTGTTTCACTGGTGGTGTTTCTGGCGATCTGTCTTGGAATTGCCGCGGTATCTGGTCAGGTCACCATCGCCAATATTCCGACCTGGTATGACAGTCTCGCAAAACCCTCCTTCACCCCGCCCAATGGTGTCTTTGGGCCTGTTTGGACGTTGCTCTATATCCTGATCGCGATTTCGGGATGGATGGTATGGCGCAAGATCGGCTTTACGCCGGACCGCCCGCTGATCGTCTACGCGCTACAGCTTTGCCTCAACTTCGCATGGTCGTTCATCTTCTTTGGCATGCATATGCTCGGCCTGGCGGTTGCCGATGTCTTGCTGCTGCTCATCATGATCGGCTGGAACATCGTGCTGTTCTGGCGCGTGGATCGGGTCGCAGCCGTTCTGCTCGTGCCCTATTTCGCCTGGGTCTCGTTTGCGTCTGCCCTGAACATTGCGGTGTGGCAACTCAACTAGCCCTCCCCTTGGCCAAAACTTGGTGATATGGAGCGGCCATGGAGCCGCTTTTTCCCCTGCCACTTGCCGAATGGAACGCGCAGCCTTCCGCCGCCCAGCGACAGCAAGCCATCGGCGCACTGGAAAGCGGGCAAGTCCTTTTTTTCCCGCAGCTCCCGTTCGTATTGCGCGCGGAAGAGAGCGAGCTTCTATCCCCTGCTCTTTCCAACGGCCGGGCTAAGAACATCAGTCTGGATCCGAGAGGCAAGCTGAAACACATCGATGTCACGCCAGCGCAGCACGAGCTGCTTCAGGCGATGATGGAGCGGTTTGCGCGCGATTCAGTGGGGCTGGTGAGCAATCTGTTTCCCGGCTATGCCGCGAAACTAGAGCGGGCACGCACTTCCTACCGGCCGGTGGAGATCGCGGGCCGCACTTATTCGCCGGTGAAGGACGACACGCGGCTGCATGTTGATGCCTTTCCGACGCGGCCGATGCGCGGGCGCAGGATTTTGCGGCTGTTCGCCAACATCAATCCGAACGGCAAACCGCGGCTTTGGCATGTGGGTGAGCCGTTTGCGGATATGGCGGCGAAAATCCTGCCGAAGGTGCGCGAACCGATTGCGTTGACGCCGTTTATGCTGGCGGCTGTCGGTGCCACGCGCGGGCGGCGTTCTGCTTACGACAATCTGATGCTGGAGCTGCACGACAATGCCAAGCTCGATGAGAATTATCAGCGCGCGACCGTGCACAACGAGATTGCGTTTCCCGCCGGATCGACCTGGCTTTGTTTCACCGATCAGGTGATGCACGCGGCGTTGGCAGGACAATTCGTGCTGGAACAGACATTCCATCTCGATATCGACGTTATGGCCGAGCCGGCACGCGCGCCGATCAAGGTGCTGGAACGGATGACGGGAAGAACACTCGCTTAAACCGCCCTGTCATGGCCCGCGAATGCGGGCCACCCAGGTGACACCACTCTCAAGCGACAAGAACGCAAGAATTTCCAAGCTTGAACTGTCATTCCAGAATTCAACTGGGTGGCCCGCATTCGCGGGCCATGACAATTTGAAATTAACCGGCCAGCGCCATCGCGCTTGCAAATTGCAGGTCGGCGAGGCGCGCATAAAGGCCTCCACGGGCGACGAGTTCTGCGTGGCTGCCTTCGCCGACGATACGGCCCTTGTCCATCACCACGATTCGCTTGAGCTTCTGGATGGTCGCCAGACGGTGCGCGATGACGATGGTGGTGCGGCCCGCCATCAGATTGGCGAGACCTTGCTGCACCAATCGCTCGTTTTCGGAATCGAGTGCGGAGGTGGCTTCATCGAGGAGCAACAATGGCGCATCGCGAAGGATCGCGCGCGCGATCGCCAGGCGCTGGCGCTGGCCGCCCGACAGCGTGATGCCGCGTTCGCCGACGAGCGTTTCATAGCCTTGCGGAAGCGCGACGATGAATTCGCTGGCGGCGGCGGCTTCCGCCGCGCGCTTGACGTCTTCATCGCTCGCATCGAGACGGCCATAACGGATGTTGTCGGCGATGGTGCCGGAGAAGATCGCGGGATCCTGCGCGACCAGCGCGATGTGCCTGCGCAGGTCGGTGGGATCGAGGTCGGCCACGTCGACGCCGTCGAACAGGATGCGCCCGTCCTGCGCCGCAAAATAGCGCAGCAGCAACTGGAAGACGGTGGATTTTCCCGCACCCGACGGGCCGACCAGCGCGATGGCTTCGCCGGGCTCGATCTTCAGCGAGAAGCCATCCAGCGCCGCGTAGTCGGGGCGCGTGGGATAGTGGAAGGTGACGTTGTCGAACGCGACCGCGCCTTTCGACGGTTCGGGAAGCAAAAGCGGTTTGGCCGGCGCCTTCACGTCGGGTTCGACATGGAGTAATTCCATCAATCGCTCGGTCGCGCCCGCCGCGCGTTGCAGGTCACCCCAGGTTTCGCTGAGGGCGCCGAAGCCGCTTGCCACCAGCACGGCGTAGAGAATGAACTGCATCAGTTCGCCGGCCGACATGGTGTGAGCGATGACATCGCGCGCGCCGACCCAGAGCACGCCCACCACGCAGGTGGCCATCGCAAAGATCGTCACCGCCGTCATGGCGGCGCGCGCGCGGGTGCGCGTGATGGCGACATCGAACGAGGTTTCGACGTTCGCGCCGAACAGTCTGCGGTCTTCGTTCTCGTGGGTGAAGGCTTGCACCGTCTGCACGGCGTTGAGCGTTTCGCTGGCGCGCGCGCTGGTATCGGCCACGCGATCCTGCGTCTTGCGCGAAAGCGAGCGTACCCAACGGCCGAAGCCGATCAGCGGCAGCATGATGAGGAACACCGCCGCCAGCACGAGGCCGGACAATTTGAGGCTCGTCAGGAAGAGAAGGATCAATCCGCCCGTCAGCATCACGATATTGCGCATCGCGACCGACGCCGACGAACCGATCACCGTCTGGATCAGCGTCGTGTCGGCGGTGAGGCGCGACAGCACTTCGCCGGTGCGCGTGATCTCGAAGAAGGCGGGCGTCAGCGACAGGACGTGATCGAAAACCGCCTTGCGGATGTCGGCGATCACCCGTTCACCGAGCCAGCTCACGAAATAGAAGCGGGTGGCGGTGGCCAGACCAAGGATCGCGGCGACGGCGATTAGCGCCAGGAAGTATTGGCCGATCTGGGCGGCGTAACGCTCGTCGAACCCGTGATCCATCATCCGGCGGACGGCGACGGGAATCACGAGGCTGGCGGTCGAGGAGCAGAGCAATGCGACCACGGCGACCGTGATCCGACCACGATAGGGTTTGAGGAAAGGCGCAAGCCGCCACAACGGCTCCAGCGAGCGGGCCTTTTCGCGGCCTGCCGCAGTATGGGCCACCTGGGCGGCGTACTCTTCGCTGGATTGGGCCATGGCAGGACTTTCTATAGCGGAACCGGGGGGTTGCCGCGAACCGGACCCTTCGCCGCGTGAGCCGGGTTGCCAGCCTCGCCCCTATCCCCTATAAGCCGCGGCCTTCCGAGCCAAAGGGCCTAAAGCCATGAAAAAGGGCATTCATCCCGACTATCATTTCGTGGACGTCGCACTGAACGACGGCACCACCTATCGCACCCGCACGACCTGGGGCGAGGCCGGCCAGAAGCTGACGCTCGACATCGATCCGACCACGCACCCGGCCTGGACCGGCGGCCAGCAGCAGCTGCTCGACCGTGGCGGCCGCCTGACGCGCTTCAACAAGCGCTTTGCGGAATTCGTGAAGAAATAAGTTTCGTAAGCACTGCCCTTGTCTTGACCCGCGAATGCGAGCCACAGGTGGCGTTGCTACGCTTTCGAGTATCGAAACAAAAATTCCCAGAACCTGAAACGACAGGCCCGACGTCAACTGGGTGGCCCGCATTCGCGGGCCATGACATTTGATGGGAGTGGATTAAGCGACGCTTTCGCCGAATGCTTGTTCCAGCATGTTGAAATGCGCCTGCACGCCGGGCTTGGCCGGGAGCGCGCCGAACAGTTCGTCATCCAGTCGCGCGATGCGGCGATACAGATTGTCGCTGCGTTCGAGCAGATCGCGCAATGTCGGCGGCAGAAGTTCGACGCCTTCCTCGCGCCCGCCGAAGCAGATTTCCTTGGAACCAAGGCGATAGCGGTCGCCCCTGGCATCTTCGGGACTCATCTCGCCTTCGTGCACGGCGCGTTGCACGAGCAGCCAGCTTGCGGCCTGCATCAGGCGCGTGGTTACGCGCATGCTTTCACCAGCATAAAGCATCGCTGCTTTGCGCGGCAGGTCGCGCGATTCCTGGCGTCCGCGGCCATCGAGATAGCGCGCGGTTTCCTCAACCAGCGCCATACCTTCGTTGAAGGTGCGATCGAACATCGCCGAGCCGGCGAACTCGCGCAGATCGAGCGCGGTCGCGGCGTTATTATCCAATCCAGCCGTCGTCATCGGCATTTGTCCCCGGCGATCAATGCGAGCGGAAGCTACCAACTCAAATCCTAACAGAGAAGCGCAAATGATGCACGAAACACGAAAAGCGCACATCTTCTTCGGTAATGGATAACGTTCAGCTTCGCACATCTTAACGATGATTTGCGAGGCGTAAGCGCCTTTACCTTTTGAAGAATGCGTCGGCGGCGGACTTCGTGTGCCTGCGCGCCGCTATCGCTTCGCGGCTGCGCCCGATCTCTGCTTCCAGCACCGCGATTCGCGCCTCCAATTCGTGTTCGGAGAGCGTGGAAAGATCTTGCCCAGGCACGATATCGGGCAACTTCTTTTTCGGCAGCAACTCTTCGGGATCGATGGCCATGGCAGCGCCCTCTGGAGCCAGTGTAAGTCTCTGTTACAGTGTGGAACAGGTCAATTCTTGAAAGCAGGCCAGATGAAAGCCATTCAGGTTCAGCGCGACGGCTCCGACATAAAGCTGATTCTGGCGGATATCGAAAAGCCCGCGCCGCGCGACGGCGAAGTGCTGATAAAGGTCGCGGCCGCCGGCGTGAATCACGCCGATCTCATCCAGGCGCGCGGCGGCTATCCGCCGCCGCCCGGCGCACCGGACACGCTGGGGCTCGAAGTCTCGGGTGAGATCGTGGAAGTGGGAACCGGCGTTTCGCAATGGCACGTTGGCGACCAGGTTTGCGCACTTCTCGGCGGCGGTGGGTATGCGCAATTCGTTGCGGTCTCGCAGCTTTGCCTGTTGCGAATCCCCAAAGGCGTTTCGCCGATCGATGCGGCGGCGTTGCCGGAAGTGCATTTCACCGTGTGGACAAATCTGATGGATGCGGCACGGTTGAAAAAGGGTGAAAGCGTTCTGATACACGGCGGATCGAGCGGCATCGGAACGGCGGCAATTCAACTCTGCGCCGCGCGCGGACATACGGTGTTCACCACCGCGGGCAGCAAGGAGAAGTGCGAGGCCTGCGAAAAACTCGGTGCTACGCGCGCGATCAATTATCGCGAAGAAGATTTCGTCGAAGTCGTGAAAGCGGCAACCAATGGCAAAGGCGTGGACGTGATCCTCGACATGGTCGGCGGCGATTATATAGAGAAGAATTTCCGCGCAGCGGCGATCTGGGGGCGCATCGTCAACATCGCGTTCCAAAAAGGCATGGTGGCGGAAGTGAATTTCGCTTCGATGCTGATGAAGCGGTTGAGTTTCATGGCCACCACATTGCGCGCGCGCTCCAACGAGGAAAAGGGCATCATCCGCGATGCCCTGCGCCGCGAGGTCTGGCCGCTGATCGAAGCCGGTAAAATCAAGCCGGTGGTGGACCGGGTGTTCCCGCTGGCGGAAGCCGGCGCTGCCCATGCCCGGATCGCCCAAAGCGCCCATATCGGCAAGCTTCTGTTGAAACCGTGAAAGCCAGCCGCTAAAAGGGCCGCCTTCCTCGACAATTGGACGTTCGAGCGAAGGGACGGGGCGGAAAGCCTCGCCCGGGAAAGGGAAAACCTATGGCCGACAAACCACTTATGCCCAAGGCGACCGCCGTCTGGCTGGTCGACAACACCTCGCTGTCCTTCGAGCAGATCGCCGAATTCTGCGGCTTGCATCCGCTGGAGGTGAAGGGCATCGCCGACGAGGACGTGGCGAAAGGTATCAAGGGCCAGGACCCCGTGGCGTCGGGCCAACTCACCCGCGAGCAGATCGAAGCGGCGGAAAAGAACCCCAAGCTGCGCCTCAAGATGGCACCGCCGAAATACAAGATCCCCCCGGTGAAGATCAAAAAGGCGCCGCGCTATACACCGGTGTCGAAGCGGCAGGACAAGCCGGATGCGGTCTACTGGATTCTTCGCAACCATCCCGAATTCGGCGACGCCGACATCATCAAGCTGGTCGGCACCACCAAGGCGACGATCCAGAAGATTCGCGAGCGCTCGCACTGGAACGCGCCGAACATCAAGGCGGTCGATCCGGTGACATTGGGGCTGTGCTCGCAGCTGGAACTCGACCTTGCCGTGACGCGCGTCAACCAGCGCCGCGAACGCCAGGCGAAGAAGGCGGCGAAGATGGGCGGCACGCTGAAGCCCGTCGACGATACGCTTGCCTCGGCACCCGCCGATGAGCATGCGGCCGACGAAGAGTAATCACACAGTGTCTTCGGTTTCCGGACTGCGCGGGTCGAGCTCGAGGGCGACGGGCGATGCCTGTTGCGGCATGGGGCTGAACGTATCGCGATATTCGTCCGGCGCGGGCTCCATCTTTCGGATGCGATAGAGCGTGTAGAGCGCGAACGCGGCGTGGATCACCGCCGTATAGTAGAACAGCGCCTGCATGCCTGCACGCGCGGTGACGAGCGCGGCCAGGATCGGCCCCGCGACCGAGGCCAGCGAGTTCACCAGCAGCAATGTGGCCGACGCTTCGACGAACGCATCGCGCGGCAGGCGATCATTGGTGTGCGCGACGGCAAGCCCGTAGCACGGCAGCGCGGTCATGCCGAAGATCGTCACAAGCACGAGCGTGCGCGCGATGTTGTGACCCCCGAAATATCCCAATGACACGCCGGAGGCCGCGGCAAGCAACGTCACCGCCACGATCACGATGCGCCGGTCCATGCGATCGGAAAGCCGGCCCACAGGCACCTGCACGATCGCCCCGCCGAGTGCGAAAGCGCACATGAACGCGGCAAGCAGGCCCTGATGCAGATTGTTGGCCTGCGCATAGACGGGGGCGAGCGTCCACACCGCCCCGTTGGCAAGCCCCACCACGATGCAGCCCATCACACCGACGGGTGCCACCGCAAACAGGCGAGCAGGCCGCAATCGCGGAATGGGCGCGGGGCTTGGTTGCGGCAGACGCGTGAGGCCCATCGGAATCAGGCACAACGCATAAAAAATGGCGGAAAGATTGAACAGCGAGAAACTTTGCGCGCCGCCCGCGATCAGCAGGCCCTGACCGACGATGAGGCCGGTATAGTTGATCGTGAGATAGGACGCGAAGATGCGGCCACGCGTTTCGTTCGTCGCCCGATCGTTCAGCCAGCTTTCGATTACCATGTAGAGATTGGCGGCGGAGAAACCTATCCCTGCGCGGATCAGCGTCCACACCACTTCGTTGACGACCAAGGGTTGGGCGATCGCGGTCGCGGCAGCCAATCCTGCGGCCACCGCGAAAGTGCGGCTGTGGCCCACACGCAGGAGCAACCGCGGGCCCGCGAAACAGCCTATGAAGAACCCAGCGTAATAGGCCGATCCCATGAAACCGATGGCGAGATCGCTGAAACCTTCGAGATGGGCGCGGACCGGCGTGACCGTACCGAGCAGGCCGTTGCCGGTGAGGAAGATGAGCGTCGCCAGAAGAATCGCGGCGACGGCATAGATGTGTTTTCCCATGACGAACGCCGGGACCCGGAATCAGACGACGTAACGCGCCACCAGAAATCCTGCGACGATGAGCGCGAGAAAGCCGATCATGACATATTCGAGGCGCTTTTCGATGAAATTCCGGATCGGTTCCCCGAAATAGGCGAGCAGCCCCGCTACGATCCCGAAACGCAGCCCCCGTGTGATGGCGGAAAGCACCACGAACAGGAAGAGATTGTAGCCCGCAAAGCCCGAGGCGATGGTCACGAGCTTGTAAGGAATGGGCGTCGCGCCCTTGATGAGGATGATCCACGCGCCGTACTCGGCATACATGGCGCGGAATTTTTCCAGGTCGGAGCCGTAGCCATAGACCGAGATCAGCCAGTGGCCGACGGAATCGTAGAGCAGCGAGCCGATGGCATAGCCGAGCAATCCGCCCAGCACGGACCACAACATGCACCAGCCCGCGAGCAGCAGCGCGCGCTTGCGGTCGGCCAAAGCCATGGGAACGAGCATTATGTCCGGCGGGATCGGGAAGAATGAGGCTTCGGCGAAGGACACCGCGGCCAGCATCATCCAGGCGTGGCGGCCTTCGGCATGGCGCATCAGCCAGAAATAGAGCCCGCGCAAGGGTCCGCCGCGCGAAACGGTTTCGGTGTGGCCCGACATTGGGTATCCGGTCGAAATGCCGGGCCTTCTAACAACGCGCGCTCCGTTCGTCCATCCGAGGTGCTTGCCCGGTCAATCCGAGTTCTTTAGCGTTCCGCGCTTTCCCGGCGACTGGACCAATGGCGAAGCGTAAACCCAAAAAGACGCGCAAAATCGCGAAACCGCGCAAGATCACGAAAGCGGCGAAGACTCGAAAGGCAAAGAAGCCGGCATCCGCGAAACCGAACATCGCAGCGCGCCCGGCCAAGGGCACGGGCAAGCGGATTCCGGCGCGTCCGCGCAATTCGCTGACACGGCGCGCTGGCGATGCGCTGCGCGCGGTGCCGCAGGTCAAGCTGCGCGTGGGCGCCAGCGCCTATGACCGCGATCTCGACCGCAACGCCGCCAACTACCAGCCGCTGACGCCGATTTCCTATCTGGAACGCGCGGCAACCGTTTTTCCCGACGTCATCGCCATCGTGCATGGCAAGGCGCGCACGACTTATGCCGATTTCTACGTGCGGTCGCGACGGCTGGCGTCCGCCCTGCGCAAGCGCGGCGTAAAGAAGAACGATACCGTGGCGGTGATGCTTGCCAACACGCCGCCGATGCTCGAAGTGCATTATGGCGTACCGATGGCGGGCGCGGTGTTGAACGCGCTCAACACGCGCCTCGATGCGCCGACGCTTGCCTTCATGCTGGATCACGGCGAAGCGAAAGTGCTGATCGCAGACCGCGAATTCGCCGGCACCGCCAGGGACGTGCTGAAACTCGCCAAAACAAAACCGTTGGTGATCGACTATGACGATCCCGAATTCCCGCAGAGCGGCGAATTGCTGGGTTCGCTCGAATACGAGGATTTCCTCAAGGAAGGCGACCCCGACTTTGCGTGGATGGGCCCTGCAGACGAATGGGATGCGATCGCGCTCAACTACACGTCGGGTACCACAGGCAATCCCAAGGGCGTGGTGTTCCACCATCGCGGCGCGGCGCTCATGGGATATGGCAACATCATCTCGGCCAATATCGGCAAGCGGCCGGTCTATCTGTGGACGCTGCCGATGTTTCATTGCAACGGTTGGTGCTTTCCGTGGTCGCTCTCGGTCGTGACGGGCACGCATGTCTGCCTGCGCTGGGTTCGCGCCAAGGCGATGTATGAGGCCATTGCGGAACATGGCGTCACACATATGTGCGGCGCGCCCATCGTGATGTCGACGTTGTTGAATGCGGCCGACGACGAGAAGAAGTCGTTCGACCATCGCGTGGAATTCGTCACCGCGGCAGCACCTCCGCCGGAAGCGGTGCTCGCGGCGATGGACGGCGCGGGTTTCAACGTCACCCATGTCTATGGATTGACGGAGACCTATGGACCGGCGGTCGTCAACGATTGGAAGCCTGTCTGGGATTCGCTGGGCCTGGTCGAGAAGGCAACAAAGAAAGCGCGTCAGGGCGTGCGCTATCACGCGCTCGAAGCGCTCACGGTGATGGACCCGGAAACGATGGAGCCGGTGGCCGCCGACGGCGAGACGCTGGGCGAAGTGATGTTCCGCGGCAATATCGTGATGAAGGGCTATCTCAAGAATCCGAAGGCGACGCAGGAAGCATTCGCCGGTGGCTGGTTTCATTCCGGCGATCTGGGGGTGCTGCATGCCGACGGTTACATCCAGCTCAAGGATCGTTCGAAGGACATCATCATTTCAGGCGGCGAAAACATTTCGTCCATCGAGGTCGAGGACACACTGATCAAGCATCCGGCGGTGATGTTTGCCGCCGTGGTGGCGCGGCCGGACGAGAAATGGGGCGAGACGCCTTGCGCCTTTATCGAGCGCAAGCGTGGGTTTGAGAGCGTGACGGAGGAGGAGTTGATCGCCTATTGCCGTGACAATCTCGCGCGCTACAAAATCCCCAAACACGTCGTGTTCACGGAACTGCCCAAGACGTCGACCGGAAAGATCCAGAAGTTCAAGCTGCGCGAGATGGCCAAGAGCGTGTGATGGAGCCGCAGGCGAGCCGCCACGCCCTGACCTTCATCTTCATCAGCATGCTCGTGGACACGATCGGGCTTGGCATCGTTCTGCCTGTGACGCCGCAACTGATCACCGAACTCACCCATCAGGGCATGAGCGAAGCGGCACGCTGGGGTGGCTGGTTGTTCTTCGTGTTCGCGCTGATGCAGTTCCTCTGCTCGCCGCTGATCGGCAATCTGAGCGACCGCTTCGGACGCAGGCCCGTCTTAATCGCATCGCTTGCGATGCTGGGCGTGGATTATCTCATTACCGGATTTGCGCCGACCATCGCGTGGCTGTTCGTGGGGCGCTTCCTTTCAGGCATCGCAGGGGCCGCCTATACGACGGCCAACGCCTATATCGCCGACGTCAGTCCGCCGGAAAAGCGCGCAGCGAATTTTGGCCTGGTCAGCGCGGCCTTCGGGATCGGTTTCGTCATCGGGCCCGCGGTCGGCGGTTTGCTTGGAGAATTCGGGGCGCGCGTGCCGTTTTATGTCTCGGCCGGGATCGCCTTCTGCAATGCGCTCTACGGTTTGATCGTGCTCAAGGAATCCCTGCCGCCGGAGCGCCGCCGCAAATTCGAGATCTGGCGCGCCAACCCGCTGGGCGCGCTTATCGCACTCAAGCGCTTTCCGATGCTGATCGGGATGTTCGGTGTCATCGTGTTGATGCGGTTGGGGCACGACGCCAATCCGGTCGTGTGGACCTACTACACCATGCTCAAATTCCACTGGTCGCCCGCGCAGGTCGGTTATTCGCTCATGGCGGTGGGCGCGATGCTTGCGCTGGTGTTCAGTTTCCTTACGCGCATTGTCATTCCGCGTCTGGGCGAAATGCGATCCGCCTATCTGGGGCTTACCTGCGGGGCGATCGGCTTCTTCGGCTATGCCTTCGCGACCGAAGGCTGGATGCTCTATGGCTGGATGGCCGTCTGGGTGTTGATGGGGCTCGTGGGGCCTTCGCTCAAC
>Ga0207649_10000034_pt1 | contig 136049 bp, 122 predicted proteins | sample KBSC43metaG_FD_184317 | JGI IMG/M metagenome (GOLD analysis project Ga0207649, IMG submission 184317) | Corn rhizosphere microbial communities from Kellogg Biological Station, Michigan, USA - KBS C4-3 metaG (SPAdes) (version 2) | ecosystem: Host-associated > Plants > Roots > Rhizosphere >... | reverse complement strand
AGGAGCGCGGCCGCGTCGGTAGTGAAGTGGCTGCGCGGTTGGACGCCAATCCCAACGTCCAGGCGGCGATGGTCGGCGCAGCGCAAGCCTATTATCACATGAACTTCCTCACGCCTGCGCAGTGCGGGATGCTCATCAAGATCATCGACGGCAACCGCCGTCCGTCGACATTGCTGGCCGACCGCGAGGATTATGGGTTCCGGACCAGCGAAAGCTGCGACATGGATCGCTATTCGCCCGATGTCGCGCCGATCGATACCTCGATCGCCAATCTGCTCGGCATTCCGCCGGCGAAAGGCGAGACGATGCAGGGGCAGCGTTATGCGCCCGGCCAGCATTTCCGCGCGCACCACGATTTCTTCCACGAGAACCAAAAATATTGGGCCGAGATGAAGCGGACCGGCGGCCAGCGTACCTGGACCGCGATGATCTATCTGAACGATGTCGAGGAAGGCGGCGCGACCTGGTTCCCGCAAGCCGGCCTGCGCGTCGCGCCGCGCCGCGGCCTGTTGCTCGCCTGGAACAACATGAACCCGGATGGCAGCCCCAACACGTTGACGCTGCACGAAGGCATGCCGGTGGTGAAGGGCGTCAAATACATCATCACCAAATGGTTCCGCGAGAACGATTGGGCCGTCTACTAAACCTGCCGCGCGGCGATGCGCTGGGCGCCACCCCTTATGGGGTACGATGGCGAGCGAAATACCGCAGCGCCGGAACTCCGCACGCATCGGCTTCGTTTAGCGGAGCGTGCGGGACAAGGTGTACACGTAATGTCGTGGCAATTATTGGGGTGCGCCGTCGGGATGCATCGTCGCGACCCGGCCAGTTCTCGCCCCGAGGGCGGCCGATATATCGGCGAATGCGCCGGTTGCGGGCGGCCCATGGTATGGACGCTGTCAGGCTGGAAACTCGACCGCAGTCGGACCGGCACGCACATCACTCAACTTTGACGTCTGGCGACCGCTCGCCGTAAGCCGCCTAGCCTACCGGACCCCACACGGCTAAGCCGCTGGCGATGGATCATGTCGCCGGCATCTCCCGATCGTTTCTTGGCCAGGCCTGGCGTTGGCGCGCTTTGGCCGCCGACGCGCGCGATCCGGGATTCCAACCCGACGATCTGGTGACGCAATTGCTGCTCGCGCGCGGCGTGGGGCGCGAGGCAATCGAAGCCAATCGAACACCGAGCATTCGCGGGTTCATGCCCGACCCCTCGATCTTCAACGACATGGACAAGGCGGCGCGCCGTTTGGCCGACGCCGTCCAGACGAACGAACAGGTCACGATATTCGGCGATTACGATGTCGATGGCGCAACGTCGGCGGCGCTGATGATCCGATTGCTGCGCGATCTGGGTCTCGCACCGGCTGCCTATATCCCGGATCGGCTGATGGAGGGATATGGCCCGTCGGGCGAGGCGCTGGTGCGGATCGCCAGCGGCGGCGCTACGTTGATCGTGACGGTCGATTGCGGCGCCCAGGCATTCGAAGCACTCGACATGGCGCGCGAGGCAGGCGTGGACGTCATCGTCGTCGATCATCACAAATGCGCCACAGCGCTCCCCCACGCGCATGCTTTGGTCAATCCGAATCGGCTCGATGAGGGCGAAGGTGCCGCCCACGGCCACCTCGCGGCAGTCGGCGTCGCCTTTCTGCTCGGTGCGGCGTTGCTGCGCGAATTACGCGGGCGCGGCTTCTTCGCCGGCCGGGCCGAACCGAAATTGCTCGATCTGCTCGATCTGGTCGCGCTCGGTACGGTTGCCGACGTCGCGCAATTGAAGGGCCTCAATCGCGCATTCGTGGCCCAGGGTCTGAAGGTGATGGCACAGCGCGGCAATGTTGGTCTTGCCGCGTTGGTCGAGGCGTCGCGGCTGACCCGCGCGCCTACCTGCAGCGACCTCGGCTTCGCGCTGGGCCCACGGATCAACGCGGGCGGCCGCGTTGGGCGCGCCGATCTCGGCGTGCGGTTGCTCACCACCGAGGACGTCAACGAAGCGCGCACGATCGCCGCCGAACTCGACCGCCTCAACGAGGAACGCCGCGCGATCGAATCGATCGTTCAGGAACAAGCCGAACTCCTGCCCCATGGCAGCGCCGTCGCCGTGGTCGCCGGCCGAGGCTGGCATCCCGGCGTGATCGGCATCGTCGCGGGACGCCTCAAGGAAAAGCTCGGTATTCCCGCCATCGTCATTGCGGTGGATGACGCCGGCATGGGCAAGGGATCCGGCCGATCGATTACCGGCGTCGACCTCGGCGCGATTGTGCTGGCGGCGAAGGAGATGGGCCTGCTCGTCGCCGGTGGCGGGCACGCAATGGCGGCCGGGCTGACGATCGAGGCCGATCGTATTCCCGAATTTGCTGCGTTCCTCGAAGAGCGTCTCGCCGCGGCGGTGGCCCATGCGCGCCAGGATCGCGCCTTGCTGGTCGACGCCCTGCTCGCACCAGGTGGCGTGACGCCCGGCCTGTGCGAGACGATGGAGGCCGGCGGCCCCTATGGCATGGGCTGGCCGGCGCCGCGCGTCGCCGCCGGCCCGTTCCGGATCGTCCGCGTCGACGTGGTCGGCAACGGCCATGTCCGTGCCATCGTCGCCGGCGACGACGGCCGCAGCCTCAAGGCAATGGCCTTCCGCTCCGCCGATACATTGCTCGGCCAGACGCTGTTACAGGCACCGCGGGATCGGAAATTATGGCTCGCCGGGCGTCCCAAGGTCGACGACTGGGGATCGCGTCCCGCCGCCGAATTGCATCTCGACGACGCCGCCTGGGCGGATTGAGCGCGACAAACGCGCACAACGCTTGACCGAACGCCTCGCTTTCCCTAACCGCTCCCCCGCGCCGACACGCTCGGCCCCTTCGTCTAGCGGTTAGGACGCGGCCCTTTCACGGCTGAAACACGGGTTCGATTCCCGTAGGGGTCACCAATCTTTTCAATGACTTAGTCATCAGAGAGACAGATCAAACCAAGAACATGGTCCATACGTGGTCCATGAACTTGGGTGGCCAATAGTGGCCAACCTTGGACGATTTTATCGATCAATCGCCGTTGCAGGTCGAGGACAGCGTTTCAGTGCCACCTCTTTCCTCGGAGTGGGCCGACGGGATCATCGGCAAGATTCGATGCGCTCGGGTTGAGATTCCCGGACTAACGCAATGAGCGGCCTCAGGAGCGCCGTCGCTCCACAAAGCGCTGAAGGCTGGCGACGACGACGAGCGTGCATCGGCCGACCTTGATAATCTCGAACTCGCCGTCGGCGAGCAGCATGTAGAATTTGGACCGGCTGAGCCCCAGCATGCGGACTGCAATAGGAACCCGAACGGTCAGGGACTCTGGTTCGTTGGCCGCACGTAATGGCGTGGCATCTACCATGTCAGGGTTTTCCAGAGGCGCCCTTCTGCGCCTTTGCAAACTCGCGATCGCTATCGAGGAACGCGACGAGCATCGCCGGGATCAGTTCGCTGATCGGCTCTTCCTTACCATAGGCTTCGTAATAGGCCGCCGCATAGTCGGTCAGGCGCTGATGCAGGTCGGGGATAATCGCGATCGCCAGCTTGACCGGTGTGCGGTCAGGCAGCCGCCCCAGCTTGAGATCTGCCACTACCGATTCTCCTGCCAGGGTTTGAGGATGATGTCCTGATGCACGACCAGCCTGACGGGCGTGCCTGGCCGGATCGTGATCGTCGGCTGCACTTGAAGGTTGCGCGAGGTCAGTTGGTCGCCGGCCCGCGACACGCTCTGCTGCGTCGATTGCCGGAGAGCCTGAACAAGGTCGCTCTCACCGCTGAATTGCAATTCCGCACCGACGCCGAGCAGCGTCGATAGGGCCACCCCCTTGATCAACTGCCAGGTGTGGAAATCGACCTTGTCTTCGAGGCCGGCATGACCAGCCGGATCAGTGGCGGGCACATTGTCTATCCGGATCGAGCTGCCATCCGGCAGGATGATGCGCTGCCAGACGATCAACGCGCGCTTCTGCCCGAACGCCACCACGGAGTCGTAGCTGCCGATGAGCCTGGCTCCCTGCGGAATGAGAAGAATTCGGCCGGTCGGCGAATCATAGATCCGCTCTGTCACTTGCGCGGTCACCAGCCCAGGAAGATCGGAACGCAGCCCGGTGATCAGGCTGGCCGAAATGACGCTGCCCGCGGACAGCACATAAGGTGACGGAGACGGGGTAACCGGATGCGGATTGACGTCGCCGCGCGGATCGAGCGCGGCCACGAAATCAGCCTTGTGTTGCTGGTTGTTGGGGTCGTTGGCCGGATCGAGCGCCAGCTTTGCGGTCGGCGATGCCACCTCGCCTTTTGCGCTGGACGCAGGCGCGGCTGCAGCCACTTTCGGGGCTTGCGATCGAGTGGCGAGCAGGCCCGACTCCCGGGCCGCTTTCCGTTCCGCCAATAGCCGCACGCGTTCGGCCGCTGCCGCCTGCGCCGCTGTGTCGACTGCCGGAACCTGGGTCTCGGCAGCCAATTGGCGCTGGCGCTCGAGAATGGGTCGGCCGAGGTCACCCGGAAGCGGCGGACCCAGTTTGGGCACGTCCCCATAGCTCGACGGCAAACCGTTCAGGGCATCGGGCGGCGCCTTGCCGCTCGGTTGGGACAGGTCCTCTTCCTGGGCCACGTGTCGGAACACGGTCGGCTTCAACGCCATCCAGGTCACGGCAGTCACGCTGACCGAGCCGAGTGCTGCGGCAGCGATGATCACGCCGCGGCGGAAGCGGATGGCGCGCCGCGGCCGCGCACGGATCGCGAGCGACTCCGGATCGGTCTTGGGTGTGGCCGCACGGACCTCGGCTTCGCCGGTCACGACCACTTCCCCTTGCGGCCATTGGCCGGCGCGCGTTCGATGCGGACCACTTCCTGATGTTTGAGGCCGAGACGGAGTTCGGCTGCATCGAACAGCCGATCGACGACATAGAACCGCCCTTGCAGGCGGTAGTTCACCAGTTGTGCCCGCCCCTTTGCATCGACAAGGAACAGCGGCGGTGCTTCGCCGACCGCGATGCTGGCGGGAAACTCAATGAAGGTCTGGCGGCCATCGTCAAAGGCGCGCAAAGGCCGCCAGGCCGGGCGATCGCCCGTGATCGCATAGTCGAAATGTAATTGGTCGGGGGAGATTCCGCTCGCGACGGGAACGGCTTTCGCCCGTTCCTCTTCGGCACGCTTGAGCGCGATCAGCGCATCCTGCGGATAGGTCCACGACAATGCCACCATCGCGGTCCCCGATGTGCTGGCGATTGACAGATGATAGGTCCGGCGATCGGAGGTGATGACGAGGTTGGTCGAAAGCCCTGCCGAGAATGGCTTGATGAGGATATGCGTCCGCTTATCCGAACCACCGCCACTTGTGGTATCGCCAATCACCCAACGCACGGTGTCGCCGGCCGCGACCGAGATGAGAGCCTCGCCCGGCTGCAAGGCGATATCGGTGACGCGCTCCGGCGCCGTGTAAACCTGGTAGAGCGTGCCGTCAGCGAAAGGATAGACCTGAACGGCATTGACGAATCCAGGTGCTGCCGGCTGGAGCGTTGCCGCCCGGTTGGCGAGCGCCACCCTCACCTCGGCCGCATTCAGTCGATGCGCGTGCCGTATGGAACGCGAAACGGGAGGTGCTACTTTCGTTGGCGTGACTGGCGGGGCTTTCACATCGGCGACAGTTGCCGGTTTGACAATCCCGCCCGGCTTGGTCTGCGCAGCGGCTTCGGCCGCGGCGCACAGCGCGACCAGCGACAAGCCGCAGAGCGGCGCAATCGAGAGGCGTTTCATTGCTGGTTCTCCAGGCTGGCCGGGGTCGAGGGTGCGGTGGCAAGCCCCGGATCGAGCGGTGAGCCGCTCGGGACAGTGCGATCGGGCGCTGGCGTCGATGGAGGCGACGACGACGGCGCCGGAACATCGAGCTCGCGGCTCCAGTCGACGGCATCGACATAGATGCCGAGCGGGTTTTTGCGCAGCACCTCGGCGTTTGCCGGCGCCTTTGTCACGATGGTGAGGATCGCGGTCCAATTCGAGCGACCGGCTACCGATCCGCGTTCGAACCCGGTCTCGGTCCATTTCACCTGGAAGGATTTGTCCGACGCGCGAACGACGCTGGTCACCTGGACCGTGACCGTGCGCTCGCCGATCTTGGCGAAGGGATCGGCGCTGCGGGCATAGTCACCGAGAAACTGGCTGCCGCGCTGGGTCGTGAACGCGTAAGCCTCGAGCCAGTCCTGTTTCATCACGACGGGATCGAGCGAGACGCCGCGAATATCGCGAATGAAGCGGGCAAGATGCCAGGCGATCTGCGGATCGGTCGGATGGTACGATGCCTCGGCGTCGTTCACCGCTCGCGCTTCGCCGAGGCGATCGACCTCGACGACATAAGGCACCACTCGGCTCTGCACCGACTGCCAGAGGACGCCGCCGCCGAGACCTGCCGCAAGCGACAGGCAGCCAAACGCCATCAGCCGCCAATTGCGCGCCTGCACGCGCGCCGACCCGATGCGGTCATCCCAGAGCTGGCCCGCCCGTTGATAGGGTGTCTCGGGCTGGGGCGTTCGCCCATAGCGCTGGACCGCGCGTTTGAAGATCATCACTCGTCCCTTTCCTTGATGTCGGGAGTGGCGGAGGCTCCGCCGCGATCGCCTTGCTGGAGGGCGTGGACCGCGACTTGCTGGTGGTGTCGTGCGGCTTGGTCGGCGCGGAGCGACTGCGCCCAGGCGGGCGCCTTTGCCGCTCCGGCGCCATCCGATCTCGGGCCGCTTGTCTCGTTGAGCGCGTTCCAGGCAGCTTGCCGGCTATTGCGGGCGGCGTCAGCGAGGTCGAGCGCACTCGACATCCGCATCCGGGCGGCGTTACCGGCCGCGCGAGCGACGCCGCCGAGACCCGCGCCAACGGTCGACGAGGCCGCCGTCTCCTTGCCGAGCGTGTAGGCGGTCGACGCTGCCGACCCCATGCTCGTGCCTGCGCGCACCGCGCCAAGCGCAGCGCCGCCCACGGCGCCCGCCGCACCGACGGCGGCGCCGCCCGCAAGCATCGTCACGCCAGCCGCGCCGGCCACGGTGCCGAGTGCTGCGCCGGCGCCGAGCTGCGGCGCGCCCGCCACGAGGCCGCTCGCGATGCCGGGGCCGAAAATGCCGAGACCGAAGAGGGTGAGAGCACCGAGCGCGAGGCTCATCGCGGCGGCGAGGTCAACATCCTGCCCCTGCATCGACGTCGTGAATTCGGTGAAGAAGTTGGAGCCGATCCCGACGATGACGGCGAGGAGCATGACCTTGATGCCGGAGCTCACGACATTGCCGAGGACACGCTCGGCAAGAAAGCTCGTGCGGTTCCACAAAGCGAACGGCACCAGCACGAACCCGGCCAGGCTGGTCAGCTTGAACTCAATGATCGTGACGAACATCTGCACGGCGAGGATGAAGAAGGCGAGGATCACGATCACCCAGGCGAGCAGGAGCACCGCGATCGTCAGATAATTGTCGAAGAAGCTGACGAACCCCGTCATGTTGGCCAGCTGCTGGAGGAGCGGCCAGGCGGCCGAGAAGCCGGTCGACGCGACCTTGCCGGGGCGGAGGAGATCGTCCGCCGACAGCGTGCCCCCGCCAGCCGTCAGGCCAGCTTGGGCGAACGACTTGAAGATGATGTCCGCCAGCGTCGAGAAGCTGTTCAGGATAAACGCGAACGCGCCGACATAGAGGATCTTCTTGATGAGGCGGCCGAGCACATTGTCCTCGCCGCCCATCGCCCAGAACAGGCCGGCCAGCGTGATATCGATGCCGATCAGCGTGACGGTGAGGAAATGGACGTCGCCGCCCAAGAGGCCAAACCCGCTGTCGATGTAGCGGACGAATGCCTGCATGAAGCGATCGATCACGCCAAGGTCGTTCACTGCGAGATTTCCTCATCGCTTGAAGGGATGCCACGGGGCGCGGACGTGGGGAGCATGGCCCGCGCCCCGCGACGGCGACGGAGCGCACCGCCGCCAAGCCGGCAGCGCCTATTGGGGTGTGTAGGCGGTGCCGGTACCGAGGAATTTCTGGGTACGACCGCGCGCGTCGAGCTCGGATTGTGCGCGCCGCGCGGCATCAATGGTCTCGGCGCGGTATTGCGCAGCCATCAGAGTCTGGATCTGAAACTGCTGCTTGGCGACGAGCGCGAGCAGCTGGTTGGTTGCCTGCTGCGCCTGAAGCGCGCCTTCCGCGCCCTGGCTTCTCGCCGCCAATGCAGCGAGCGTTGATTGATCGGCGGCCACGTTCTCCGCCACCTGGGACTGGACCGACATCGTCTGCCGGAACGCCGCCATCGCGGCGTCAAAGCGCACCTTCGCGTTCTGCGCCTGCTGGCCGGCGGTGAGCGCGCTATTATATTGCTGCGGATAGAGGCTCCGAAACTGCTGATCGAGCCCGGCGACGTGGAAATCGATGCCCTGCGCCTGCCCCATCAACCGGTCGATCTGCTGCAACGTCGCGGTCAGCTGTTGCAACTCCGGAAAGTCGATCCGGCTCAGGTTCTTCGCCTGATTGGTCAGCATCTGCGCTTGGTTCTGGAGCGACTGGATCTGGTTGTTGATCTGCTGGAGCGCACGGGCGGCGGTGAGCAGATTTTGGTTGTAATTGGTCGGGTCGAACACTGCGATCTGGGCGTTTGCCGGGGTCACACTCTGGATGAGCGCCATGCCAAGCGATCCGGCGGTCCCAAGGCCGAGAACGGAAGCGATCAGAAACTTTCGCGTGCGGCCGTGCGAGGGAATTCGGGGCATTGAGATATCTCCTTGGGAGCGTCGAAGCGCACCAAGGATGACAAGTCGGGCGAGATTCAGGAGATCGCGTCTGGTGTCTACAGGCGCCTTTACGGGGACTTCAGCAGCCCGATCATTGGTTCAGCAATCGTGACAACAAGAAGCGATCAGTCGCTCGGCCAGGTACGACGCGGTTTAGCCCCAAGGTTCCGGCTATACGCAGCGTCCTTAGCAAGGCTGGGGGTGGACGGTAACGAAAGGCGCGACGAAGTCGCTCGCGGCGCCTATTCGCTTCATGGCGGAGTATCTGAAGGCTATCGATGAATGCATCGACCGCCATACCGGCGTCGGCAGTCGATCGGAGAGCTTCGACCCTCACCCCGGGGCACGTCCCGACCGCATCTCTCCTCGGTCGGCGGCGTTGCCTGGCTCAGCAGCATCTGATTCCCTCTACGAAACCAAGACAGATCTCGAATTTTTTGGTATCTTCGGAGGGTGAAAGTCGTGCTCCTAGTTGATGTTGGGCAATATCGCTCGGCGCCGCTTACAGCATCTTGAGAAAAATAGGCCCAGAGTCGTTGTTTTTCCGCGTGAACGATCGGAACTTGGAAGTAAATATGTGCCCCATTACGGTTTTTGGTGGGTGATGCGCCCGCGACGGTGATGGTCGCAAGCAAAGTGAAGACCTTCTATGCTTATCCGATGACTAAGGCGGTGTTTACCACTGGTTGGGATGGAGATGTGACGGTCGACGCGGACAGCGCCGGAACCCTGTCGGTCGAGCCCGGGAGATAGTCTCGCCAGCATCGTTTGGGAAAAGGCATGGCCAAGAATATCGTGATCTGCTGCGATGGCACCGGCAATGAGGTCGAGGGCGATTTGTCCAACGTCCTCAAGCTCTACAGGCTGGCGCGGCGCGGCGGGGATCAGGTCGCTTACTACGATCCTGGTGTCGGGACGATCGGCAATCGCAGTTCGTGGGGCCGGTTTCAACAGGATGCCAGGATGGTGTTCGGCCTGGCCACCGGCGCGGGACTGGATGACAACATCCTCGACGCATACCGCTTCCTCGCGAAACACTATCAGGAAGGCGATAAGATTTTCCTGTTCGGCTTCAGCCGTGGGGCCTACACAGCGCGCGCCCTGGCGGGGTTCGTCCACCTGATCGGCCTGCTCGGTCGCGATCAGCTCAACTTGGCCGGCCATGCGCTGCGCGCGTACAAGCAGGTCGACGAAAACCATACGCTCGGCAACGCCTGGAGCTTTCGCAACATCGTCGCCAGCCGGCGCGTATTTATCCATTTCATCGGTGTCTGGGATACGGTTGCCTCGGTCCTCGTGCCGCGCCCTGACCGGATGTATCTGCCCTCGCTGCAGAAGCTGCCGTTCACCCGCACCAACCCCAGCGTTCGTGCGATGCGCCATGCCATTGCGATCGACGAGCGGCGGCGCATGTTCAGGCTCAACAAGTGGGCGGACCCGCAGCCCTACGTGACCGATCCTTTTTCGGCTCCGCCCAAGGCTCAGCCCCAAGACATTGTGCAGCGCTGCTTCGCCGGCGTGCACAGCGATGTCGGTGGCGGTTTTCCTGAAGCGGAAAGCAGCGCGTCAAAATTGCCCTTGGCCTGGATCGTCGACGAGGCCGTCGGCCACGGCCTTCAGATCAACCAGTCTATGTACGACCACCTGGTAATGGGCATGGACCTTCCCGGCGGCCGCCATCGCTACGAAGCGCCAGATCCGCTTGGCCCCATTCATCTGGGTGTGCGAGGCGCGTGGAATATTCTGGAATGGCTACCAAAGCGGGCGAAGTGGCGAGAGTGGGAGCGGTGGTCCTTCCTAGGCTTTTACCTGCCACGTTCCGAGCCGCGCCGGCTGCCCGACACCGCAGAAATTGATCAATCAGTAAAACGGCGAATGGCGGTAGAACTCTCTTATCGGCCGCCCAACGTGCCCGACTAAACGGAGCTATGATTAAGACCGACAATGGTACCCATTACCCCTCCAGGCTAAGCTGTATGACTATGTCGAGCGGGCTTGGCGTTGGCCGTCATTCCCTCTCGAGGGCCAAGTGCTTATCGATCCGTGCTATGATCGCAAGCTGTGGCGCCACCTGCGTTTTCTCGCGAATGACGGAGTATTGTAGCACGGCGATAATAGAGCGAGCACGAAACATCCGGCACTGGGGCGATCGACAGCGATTTGATTTCCCTCTGAGCGCTTTTCCGCGCGGCGGTCGAAGATAGTCTGCTGGACCGCTCTCCAATGACGCCAATATCGAACTAAAGATCACGGACCGCCTTCAATCTTTTCACGCCGGAAGAAGAGAAGTTGTCTGCGAGTCGCAATGTGCGCTGTTCACGCGCCGGCAAGATACGAGAAGATGGCCATGGCGGCTAGCGGAGAATCTACCGCATTTTTTGCCACCCCGAGCAGTTATCCCCATTCTGGTGCTTTTTGTTGGGGATGCGCGCCCAAATGAGTGGCAGTATTGGGAAGCGGGCCAGATTGCTTGCATCGTCGCGTTTCGGGGGAAGCCGGTGCGAAATCTACAGGGTACTAGGCACAGCCTTCATACGGCGCGAACGCTCCGCATCATAGCGCGCGACCCGTCGATGTCGATCGATGGACAGATTCTGACGGCATTCGTCCCGGTACCGGCCGAAGCTCTGACGCAAGGCCCAACAGGCTACCGGGTGCGCGTGGTCGACTATGACGCGACAACCAATACACTGTATCAGGATCTCGACCTGCCATCAGGCCCGGAGTACAACGCCGATCCCTATGAGACTGCGCCCGATGAGGTGCTGCTGGCCGATCCGCGGTTCCACGCTCAGAATGCCTACGCGATCGTCATGCGCACCCTCGCGCGGTTTGAATTCGCCCTGGGCCGCCGCGTTCCCTGGGGCTGCGAAGGGCATCAATTGCATGTCTCGCCTCACGCTTTTGCAGAACCGAACGCCTTCTATTCGCGCGAGGATCGCGGCCTCTTCTTCGGTTATTTTCGTGGCGCCAATAGCGAATTGGTATTCACCTCGCTGTCGCACGACGTCGTCGCCCACGAAACCAGCCACGCGATCCTCGATGGTCTGCGGCGCGGCTATTTTGAGCCATCGCTTCCCGACCAGACGGCTTTCCATGAAGGCTTCGCCGATGTCGTCGCGCTGTTGTCCATCTTCGGCTTATCCGAAGTGGTTGGCACGCTGCTCTCGGGCGAGAGCCATGGCAGCCTGATCGATGAAAGCCTGCTCACCGTCGAGAGCTTGCGCAAAAGCACAATCACCGGCCTTGCCACACAAATGGGAAGCGCGCTCTCCGGTGTCCGCGGGCACGCGCTCAGGCGCTCGGTCGCCCTCAAGCCGAACATAGATTATTATAGCCGCGATCCGCGCTTTCGCGAAGAACACGCCCGGGGCGAGCTGATCGTCGCTGCAATGCTCAACGCCTTTCTTGAGATCTGGACCAGGCGCCTCTCTCGGGTTGGGACGCTCGATGGCGTGGGCAAGGACCGCAGTCTCGTAGTGGAGGAGGGCGCGCGCGCCGCGAACCATCTGCTGACCATGGCGATCCGTGCGATCGACTATTGTCCGCCGATTGATCTCAGTTTCCACGACTATCTATCGGCATTGCTGACGATTGATCGCGAAGTCGTTCCCGACGACCATTTCGGCTATCGCTCGGCGCTCGTCGGCAGTTTCAACGCTTATGGTATCACGCCGTCGGCGAGCGCCGATACCGACGACGGAAGCTGGCTACGCTGTGATAAGGATTTCGTCTACAGCCGCACTCATTTCGACTCGATGCTGCGCGACCGCGAGGAAGTCTTCCGCTTCATCTGGGAGAATCGCGACGCGCTTGGCATCGACACCAACGGTAATGTCGAAGTTCAATCCGTGCGACCCAGCATGCGTATCGCGCCGGACGGGTTCATCCTTCGGGAGACGATTGTTGAATATGTTCAGCGGCTGCGTCTGACTGCCGGCGAACTGCGCGATGATTTCGACGTCAAAGTGCCGAGCGCCATTCCTGATTGGGGGCGATTGAAAATCCTCGGCGGCGGCGTGATCGTCTTCGACGAATATGGACAAGTGAAGTTCAATATCGCGCATGGCTTGCTGGCGACGCCCGGCGATCGCGCGCGCCAAACGGCGCGCATCAAGCATCTGTTTGAGACTGGCTATTATGACGAGCAACAACAACCCGCCTCCCGCTTCGCGCTGCTGCATATGATGCGGGCCGAACATGAGGAGGGCAAATGACGCCTAAAAGCCTTAGACTACGCACTTATCAGGTCGGCTTTGGCGACTGTTTCCTGCTCAGCGTCGATTATAGGGATAGTCCCAGCCGCCATGTACTTATCGATTTCGGTTCGACCAAACTCCCACCCAATGCGCCCGCCGACTGGATGCAGAAGGTGGCGAACGACATCGCGCAGCAATGCGATAACAAGCTGACGGCCGTTATCGCTACGCATCGGCATCGGGATCATATTTCGGGATTTGCGACCAACGGGCGCCGCTCCACCGGCAAGGTGATCGCGCAGCTCAAGCCCGACCTCGTGCTTCAGCCGTGGACCGAAAACCCCGCGCTGCCGCCCGACGCTGAGGAGGCGGCCATTCCCACAGCGGAAAAGGGCATGGCGGCGCACCAAGCTAGCCTGTCAGCAATGCACCGAGTATCGCAGCACATCTCGCTGAAAGCGCGCGCAACCATAACTATCTACGCGCGCTGGAAGACAGTCCGCGAGACCAGATCGATTTCCTAGGCGACGATAATCTCCAAAACCGCTCGGCGGTCGTCAACCTAATGACGATGGGTGCGGCACGCGAATATCTCAGCGCCGGGATGGCAACCGCGCTCGACGGTCTGCTGCCGGGCGTTGAGGTCGAGGTGCTTGGCCCGCCGACCGTCGCTCAGAGCGACGCCGTCAAGAAACAACGTTCACGCGACCCTAACGAATTCTGGCAACTTCAGGCATCCGCCTTCGCGGCATTGGAGCCGGCAGAGCGCGGCCGTGTCAAACCGCTCTTTCCCGATTATGTCCGTGAGCGGATCGACGGGCTCTTCCCGATGGACACACGCTGGCTCATCTATCACGCGCGTCACTTGCGCGGCAGGCAAATGTTGCAAATTGTCCGCATGCTCGACCGGGCGATGAATAACACGAGCCTCATCCTATTGTTTCGAGCGCAGGGCAAAAGCCTACTGTTTCCGGGCGACGCGCAAATTGAGAATTGGTCCTACGCCCTCTCGCAGCCTGACGTGCGCAGGAGGTTGGCTGAGGTCGATCTTTACAAGGTCGGTCATCACGGCAGCCTCAACGCGACGCCGAGATCTTTGTGGGGCGCGTTTAAGAAGAAGTCGAAGAACGACAGTAAAACCCGGTTGTTGACCGTGGCCTCGACGCTTGCCGGTAAACATGGATCGGTCGACGCGCATACCGAGGTGCCGCGTCAAACGCTGGTTACGGAGTTGAAGCGCGAGTCCAATTTTTTCTCGACGCAGAGTCTCGGTCCTGCGCTGTTTCATGACACGACTATCAATCTTTAACGAAGATAATTTGCCGAGATGAACGAAGCTCGTTGAGGTTCCGCTACATCAGGCATGGGGGATTAAACGATGACCGAGTTGACAGCAGAAGAACGGTTGGAACTGCTCTCGATCCTGAACGCCGCCATGTCGTGCCTGCCCAAACTCGATGCGACGATTCATCACTCCGAGCATTTCACTACGGTCTACTCGATCCGCTCAAGGGTGAAGAACGCTGCGCGCCTTGCGGAAAAAGTACGCGAAAAGCGCGAAAGCGGCCGACCGAACTATTGGCTGCATGACGTTAGCGACCTTATCGGCATCCGCTTCATAAGCTTGTACCGGCAGGATGTGACCTCCGCGATCATGCACGCTCTCGCGCTGATAACAGGCGACACCGACGTCAGTCCCAACGCCTTTCGTGACGCAACGCTTCTTGAATTCATCTCGTACACGTCCAACTCGATTGCCGAGGAGGACGCGGTCAATACCGAGCTCAAGGCCTTCTACGAGCACATCGAAGAAAAAACCGGCGTGAAGCTCGTGCTGCTACCACGCAGTCGCTATTCGAGTGTCCATCTCGTGCTCAAGTTACCCGTTAAGCATAACGGAGAGAATTACTCGGTCGCTGTCGAACTGCAGTTCAGGTCGGTCTTTGAGGATGCCTGGGCAGAGATCGATCATAAATTGCTGTATGAACTACGCCGCTTCGGCAGGCGGCCCGACGAGGATCGCCGCGAAGCGATCGCCGCCCATATGACCATCCTCAAAAAGATGGTCGATACGGCCGCGGACTATGCGGACGTCATTCGAAGGACAGTCATCGACCCCTCGGAGCGGCCGACCAATATTCGCCGCAACCTCGACGACGGTGACTATATCACGAACCTCGCTGAGCGCGCTGGTATCGATGAGGCGTTGCGAACGGGCTTGGTCGATTTGCTGGCCGAAAAGGTCAAGATCGACGCGCTGATCGAAAAGGGCAGTCCCGGGGTGTCCAAGGAACAATATCTCAAGGTAGCGGAAAAGCTCATTTCGCTTCAACCACAGATCGAAGCAACCCCAGCAAGGGGCGGCAAGGACGCCCTTCAGGCCATCGAATTCTCGGTCCGGATGGAAGTGGCGATCTGTCGCATGCTGTCGGAACAGGAAGGTCAGCTTAAGCTGGCCGTCGATGCTTACCTTCAAGTCTGCAACGATTTCCCGGCTTTCCCAGGAGGCTGGTTCAGAGCAGGTCAGGCGCTTCAGCGACAATCCGAGCTTACCGACGTAAACTCCGAGGAGGCCGTCAATCTGGCCGAGATGGCGTTTGAACATTTTGGGAAGGCCATCGAGGCGCTTGACGCGTCCAATGGCCTGCCCAGACAGAAGCGCATTGTTGTGATCTCTCCCGATCAGGAAAAATACATCTCGAACAACGCGCGGCGCCTGCAGTGCTTCGCGAAATGGCGAATTGTCGATCGCCGCAAGGAAGCCGGGCTGACACTCGGCGAGGAGGATCTGGCCAAGCTCATTATCGCGTTTGCGCTGAACCAGGGAACATTCGTGGGGGAAAGTGACAAGCAGAGACGGGTCACGGGCGCCAACAATTCAGCCTATTACGCATCTGATGCGATTACGCTGGCCGAGAAGCTGACGCTTCGCCCACCAGGTCTCCCAGAGACCAATGACCTGGTCCCCCTGCTCAAGATCCTCGAAGAGGACGGCAAAGACTTGTCGAACGTGATGATGCTCAACACCATGGTCTACGCATATCTGGTGACCGACCAGGCCGGCAAAGCGGTCGAGGCGGCCAAAAAGATACTCGATCTTAACGCCGATGACGTCACACTCGACAGGCGAAAGGCGATGAGCGCGTACACACTCGAAGCGTCAGAACGATCGACCAAGGATGCCTGGAAGGTCGTCAGACAATATTCATAGCGACGGCTAGAAGGTATCACTTAGGGCTCGCGCGCTGAGCCGGAATTAGCTAGACTGCGAACCAAGGAGACGAACATGTCAATGAGCATCCAGGGTAGAATTTTCCCAGACGGTGAAGGCATTTCGCACAGCTTTCCGGACGGTGAGGGCTAAAATCGATAACATAAAGCGATTTGTCGGACCGGCGCGGCCTTAACGCGCCGCCTGCGGGTTGATTTTGGCTATGCTGCGTGCGTCGGCGATGGCGTTGAGCGAGTTGCTCAATGCCATGTGACCGGGCAGAGATATGTTGTCGGCTGGGTCGGCCTTCGCCGTGATGTCGTGCGTGAACTCCGAGTTGATATTGAAGCGGACGATATAGGACGCCGTCAAGCTCGTCTCCAGTTACTCAGCCTGCTCCTCCCCAGTCGCCGTGTGCGCTGGTTTCAGGCCACCCCAAACAACGCGGCAGCTCAAGAGACGCCCGGCATTGTTGGCGGTCCCGCGACGTCTAACTTTAACGCGGCCGTTGAATTACAAAGCCGGGCGCTTGGGCTGCCCAAAATGACAAACGAAATCGCAAGCTTTGCGGCAGCGCAATTCGTCCCTGCTGGGTCGCTCACGGGGCCCGGTCGGATCGAAGCCGGCTTTTCCTTTCGGGCGGCAGTTGCGGTCATGACGCGTAATATTCTGACGCGAGGCCGGCCAGCCAGCCGTGTCCCGCTTCCGCAAGGAACCGCACTAGGAAATTCTCCTGGTCACCTTCGGCGAGAACGCGATCGATCGTAGCTTGCGAGGCGGGATCCGACGTGCCGCACAGCGCCAGCGCGATCGGCCCCAACCCCAGTTCGAACAGGCGATTGCCGCTTGCGGACTGTAGATAATAATGGCGTTTGGGCGTCGCCCTGCTGACAAGCTCGATCTGCCGCTCGTTCAGCCCGAAGCGCTCATAGGCTTCGCGGCTCTGCGGTTCGATCGCGCGGTCGTTGGGCAGCAGGATGCGCTGTGGACAGCTTTCGATGATCGCCGGTGCGATACTGCTGGAAGCGATGTCGGCCAGACTCTGCGTCGCGAACAGCACCGCGACATTCTTCTTACGCAACACCTTGAGCCATTCGCGGATCCGCGCGGCGAACAGCGGATGATCGAGAAAGATCCAGGCTTCGTCGAGGATCAGCAATGTCGGCCGCCCGTCGAACCGCTCCTCGAGCCGGTGGAACAGATAGGTCAGCACGGGCGCAACCACACCCGCCTGCCCCATCAATGCCTCGGTCTCAAAACATTGGACGTCGGCGAACGCGAACTGCTGTTCGGCGGCATCCAGCAAGCGGCCATACGGCCCGTCCAACGTGTAGGCGCCAAGCGCTATGCGGAGCGGATTCGATTGCAGCAACAGCGCCAGGCCCGTCAGCGTCCGCTCTTCCACCGGCGCCGATGCCAGACTGGCGAGCGCAGACCATATCGCATCCTTCACCTCGGGCGTGACCGTTACCTTTTCGTGCGCCAGCAGTGCCGCGATCCATTCGGCGGCCCAGCTGCGTTCGGTCAGGTCATGAATATTCCGAAGCGGCTGAAACGAGAGCGTGTCACCAGCATCCGCACCCAATCCCAACGCGTGGTGTGCCCCGCCCATCGCCAGCACGGCGGCGCCCGCCGAAAATCCCTTGTCGAAGATATAGACCTGGGAGCGCGGATAGCGGCGGAACTGAAGCGCGATGAGCGCCAGCAACACCGACTTGCCTGCACCGGTGGGGCCGACCACGAGCATATGTCCGACATCGCCGACATGGGTCGACAACCGGAACGGCGTCGATCCCGCGGTACTGGCATAGAGAAGCGGCGGCCCTTCGAGATGGGCGTTACCCGCCGGCCCGGCCCACACGCTCGACAGCGGCATCAGGTGCGCGAGATTCAATGTATGGATCAGCGGCTGGCGGACATTGGCATAGACATGGCCGGGCAGCGACGACAGCCAGGCCTCGACCGCATTGACGCTCTCGCGGATCGTGGTGAAGCCAAGCCCGTTGACGATCCGTTCGACGGTACGAACCTTTTCCTCAACCGCTGCGCGATTCTTATCGGTGACGGTGATCGTCGTCGTCAGATAGCCGAACGCGACATGATCGCCGCCGAGTTCCTGTAGCGCCAGATCGGCATCGACGACCTTATTGTCGGCATCGCTGTCCATGAGCTGGACCGGCTGATTGTAAAGCACTTCGCGCAGCAACGCGGTGATCGATTTGCGCTTGTTGAACCATTGGCGCCGCAGCCTGGTGAGCGCCTTGGTCGCATCGCTCTTGTCCAGCGGGACGAACCGCGCGACCCAGCGATAGGCGAAATCCTGATGGTTGAGGGCGTCGAGAATTCCGGGACGGCTCACATTGGGGAAGCTGCGCACGGTGAGCGTCCGGACATGCCGGGCGCCGAGCATCGGCTCGAGCCCTCCGACCAGCGGCGTGTCGGCGAGCAGTCCGTCCAGATACATCGGCACATCGGGCACAGCGACCGGATGGCGCCGGCCCGAAATCGTCGTGTGGAGGTAAGTCAGCGTCTCGCCGTCGTCGAGCGCGCGCACCTCGGGCATGAAACCGGAGAAGAGGTCGAGCGCGCGATCGGTCTCGGCGATGAAGCTCGCCAGCGCCGCGTGCCAGTCACGCCCGAGCTCGGCTTCGGGCCGCTCGACCAGCGAGCGGCCGGCGGCATCAACCTTGTCCGCCGGCGGCAGCCAGACGAGCGTCAGATGATAGGCGCTCTCGAAATGCTCCCCTTCGGCGAGAAACGTGGCCCGCCGCTCCTGATCGACCAGCCAGCTCGCCGCATCTGGAAAATCGCTGTCCGGATAGGCGGCCGCCTCGCGCCGTTCCGCCTCGAAGAACAGCGCCCAGCCAGTGCCGAAGCGCCTCAGCACGTTGTTCGCCCGGGCGCAGGCGGAAACCAGCTCGGCCTCGGTCGCGGATTCAAGGTCGGGACCGCGGAATGCCAGCGTCCGCTGGAAGCTGCCATCCTTGTTGAGCACGACGCCGGGTGCAACCAACGCCGCCCAGGGCAAGCGGTCGGCAAGCCGGTCCGCCCGGCTGCGATATTCAGCAAGGTTCAGCACGCGAGATGACCTTTCTGTCGAAGATGGCGGATGAGAATGGGCGCGAAGTCCGGGTCGCGGCGGGCGGCGAACACGGCGACGCTATGGCCGATCGCCCAGAGCGCGATCCCGACCACCCATTGCTGCAAGCCGAGCCCGACCGCCGCTGCGATGGTGCCGTTGACGATCGCGATCCCGCGCGGCGCGCCGCCCAGCAGGATTGGCGAGCCGAGGCTCGCATGGATGGGCACTTCGAACCCATGGATATGCGATCCAGTGCCGATCACGAGATCAGCGCTCCGCCGCCGAAACTGAAGAAGGAGAGGAAGAAGCTCGAGGCGGCGAACGCGATCGACAGGCCGAAAACGATCTGGATGAGGCGGCGAAAGCCGCCCGCCGTCTCGCCGAACGCAAGCGTCAGGCCGGTCACGATGATGATCATCACCGCGACGATCTTGGCAACCGGGCCCTGCACCGATTCCAATACCTGCTGGAGCGGTTGCTCCCACGGCATGCCTGAGCCGGCGGCGCGGGCCTGGGTGGAGGCAATAAGGGCAAAGCCGAGGGCGGCACTGGCCAGGAAGGGCGAGCGGCCGTTGGGAAATCGGGAAATACGCACAATCATTCTCCTTGGGGCTTGGGGGACGAAACAAGGTCGACGAGGCCGTAGCCGCCATCCGGATCGACGCCGGTGACGCGCGCGATGGTCGAGACGCGGCGATGCACCCCGCGACCGGAAATGAAGACGATGATGTCGATCGCCTCGGCGATCAGGCGGCGCGGAACCGTGACCACGGCCTCCTGGACGAGTTGCTCGATCCGATAGAGCGCGGCCATCGCGCTGTTGGCGTGCACCGTGGCGATCCCGCCCGGATGGCCGGTGTTCCATGCCTTGAGCATGTCGAGCGCCTCCGGCCCGCGCACCTCGCCGACAATGATGCGGTCGGGACGCAACCTGAGGGTTGAACGGACCAGGTCGGTCATGCTGACAATGCCGGGTCGCGTGCGCAGCGCGACCGTGTCGGGCGCCGGGCTCTGCAACTCGCGCGTGTCCTCGATCAGGATCACGCGCTCGTCGACCCAAGCCATCTCGGCAAGCAACGCGTTAGCGAGCGTGGTCTTGCCCGAGCTGGTGCCGCCGGCGACGAGGATGTTGAACCGCTGGGTGACCGCCGCCTTCAGCCGGTCCGCGGCCGCCTCGGTCATGATCCCATCGGCCAAATAATCGTCGAGGCCGTACAAGCGCTCCGCGGGCTTGCGGATCGAGAAGCACGGTCCAACCGAGACCGGTGGCAGCACGCCCTCGAAACGCTCACCGGCGCGTCCCTCGATATGCGGCGGCAGTTCGGCCGAGACGATCGGCGCTTCGCCGTGCACCTCGGCGCGGGCATGGCTCGCGACCAGCCGGATGATCCGCTCGACCTGGGCCGCGTCGAGCCGGACATCGGTGTCCACCCTGCCCTCGCCGAGAATATCGACGCGCAACGCGCCGTCTGGATTGACCATGATCTCGATGACCCGGCTGTCGGCCATCGCCGCGGCGATCGCCGGCCCCATTGCCGTGCGCAGCATCGCGCGGCGGCGTTCGGCGGAGACCGCGCCGGTCATCGCCCCTCTTCCGGATCAGTGCCAAACGTATGCCGGCCGGTGGCGATGTGCCTTGCCACCTGTGCGACGAACGCCTCGAACCGCTTGCGCGCGATCGCGCGGCCGGCCTCGTCGTTCTCGGCGAGCGGAGCGTGGATCGCGAGCTCGTAGCGTACAAACAAGGCGAGCGACTCGAGCAGGACATGGTCGTTGCGCTCGATCCGACCGAGCGCACTGGTCATTCGGTCGAGTCGCAGACCGAACCGGTCGTCGAGCTCGGACGCGCCGCGACGATTGAGCCAGGCGGTCACGGCATCGGCCAAGATCGCCGATTTGGAGGCGCCGGGCTTTGCCGCCAGCACCTCGAGCCGGTCGCTGAGCGGCTTTGCGAGGAACAATTGATGACGGACCTTGTCGACCATTGTCAGACGTCCAGCTGGAGATCGCCGGGCCGGCCGCCACCGGCATCGATCGCATAAACCGTCCGGGCCGTGCCCAAAGCGCGGGCCTGATCCATCGCCCGCTGATCGCCGGCGGCATCGACATCGTCGTCGCCAAGACCGAGCGGGTCCGCGACGGTCACCTCTTCAGGGGCGGGCTTGTCGATCTCATGGCCGGGATGCCGCGCCTGTTCGAGGCCGCCGGCCCCGTCCCCTTCCCCATCGTCGCCGGCCAGGCGTGCGTCCACGTCGAGAATGACGGCGTGCCAGTCGTGATCGCGGGACGCGGGGCGATCGCTGTAGCGGCCGGTTGCCAGCGCCGGGGCCGGCAGCACCCGCGCCTTGAAGTTGGCGTCCTCGTAATAGCGGAGCTTCCTCGCGCGGATGGGTGGCGCACCGGCGACCAGGACCAGCTCATCGGACGGCGGGAGCTGCATCACCTCGCCGGGTGTCAGCAGCGCCCGCGCCGTCTCCTGCCGGCTGACCATGACATGGGCGAGCCACGGTGCCAGCCGGTGCCCGGCATAGTTGCGCATCGCGCGCTGCTCGGTCGCGGTGCCGAGCGCGTCCGAAATGCGCTTGGCGGTACGCTCGTCGTTGGTCGCGAACGCGACGCGGACATGACAATTGTCGAGGATCGCGTTGTGCTCGCCATAGGCCTTCTCGATCTGGTTCAAGGATTGCGCGATCAGGAAGGCGCGGACGCCATAGCCCGCGAGGAAAGCGAGGCTGGTCTCGAAGAAGTCGAGCCGGCCGAGTGCCGGAAACTCGTCGAGCATCATCAGCAATTTGTGCCGGCGCCCCACCCGTTCCGCATGCAGATGCTCGGTGAGCCGGCGGCCGATCTGGTTGAGGACGAGCCGGATCAGCGGCTTGGTCCGGCTGATGTCCGATGGCGGCACGACGAGGTAGAGCGATACCGGCGATTTGGCTTCGACCAGGTCGGCGATGCGCCAGTCGCAGGCGGACGTCACGGCCGCGACGGTCGGGTCCCGATAGAGGCCGAGGAACGACATCGCGGTCGACAGCACGCCCGACCGCTCATTGTCGGACTTGTTGAGGACCTCGCGCGCGGCCGAGGCGATCACCGGGTGAACCATCGGCGCGTCCGGCGTGCCGAGATGGTTGGTGGTCATCATCCGCCGAAGCGTCGCGGTGAAGGGCCGCTGGGGATCGGACAGGAAGGTCGCGACGCGCGCGAGCGTCTTTTCCTCTTCGGCATAGAGAATGTGGAGGATCGCGCCGACCAGCAGCGAATGGCTGGTCTTTTCCCAATGATTGCGGCGCTCAAGCGCCCCTTCGGGATCGACCAGGATATCGGCGATGTTCTGGACGTCGCGGACCTCATACTCGCCGCGGCGAACCTCGAGCAGCGGGTTGTACCTGGCCGATCGCGCGTCGGTCGGGTTGAAGAGCAGGCAATGCGAGAAATGCGATCGCCAGCCGGCGGTCAGCTGCCAGTTCTCGCCTTTGATGTCGTGGATGACCGCTGAGCCGCTCCACCCGAGCAGCGTTGGCACGACCAGACCGACACCCTTACCCGAACGGGTCGGCGCGAACGCCATGACGTGCTCAGGACCGTCGTGGCGCAGATAGCGTCGGTCGGTTGTCCCGAGGAACACGCCTCGCTCATCGAACAGCGCGGCGCGCCGGATTTCGGCCTCGGTCGCCCAGCGCGCGGAACCGTAGGTGGTGACGTTGCGACGCTGGCGTGCACGCCAAAGCGAACCGAACACCGCCGCGCCGCAGCCGGCAAAGCCGCTCGCCGCGGCGATCGAACCCGCCTCGTCGAACACCTTTGGCGCATAGGCGTCATAGTGGAACCACCAGCCGAACAGCGCCCAGGGATGATAGATCGGGCGCCCGAAAGCATGAAACCAGGGCGCACCGAGTTCAGCCTGATAGGCCAGAGCATCGGCAGCCCATTGCGTGGCGAACCAGATGCCTAGCACCACGATCGCGAACACGATCAAAATCTGGCCAATGAGCAATTTGGTCGGAGTCATGCGGGCCTCCGCCCGCAGCGGAATCAGAGCGGGCGCGAAAACCAAACTCGACTTTTTATCTCGCTTTCAGGAGAGCCTCGTTGGTGACAGGCCGTACCCGTCGAGTGCCGCGCAGCACATTGTTATGACCGATTGCGCCCGATAGCCCGACATTCGATGCTGTTTGCCGTCCTCCCGAAAGCGGACGCTCGTTCAAACTGCCAACAAATCGCTAAAAGAGAGTGAGACGCACCTGGCCGAACCGGCGCCGTCGAGGGCGCTCGCCCGGCCTATTCGCTCGACACCAGGAGGGCGTCGAGCGTCGCCGGCGTGATCGTCCCTGACTGGTCCAGGCTCTTGCTTTTTTGGAACTGGCGAAGCGCCTTGCGAAGCGCGGGACCAACCGTCCCGTCGATCGCGCCGTGATAATAACCGCGGGCAAGTAGCGCGATCTGCACGCGGCGCACGATCGCAGCGAAGCGCTTGGTGCGGCCCGACAGAACGGAAAGACCTTCGTCGAGCTTCGGCGGTGCGGCACGCAATTCGGGCGAAACCAGTGTCATCGGCGGCGGCGGAGGTGGTGGCGGTGGGGACGGCGGAGAATAAGCCGGCTCATAGCTGGGTGACGGATCGTAATAACCCCCACCGGTGCTCGATCGATGGCTGGTATGGCTATAATGGCCGCCGCCGCCGAAACCGCCCGAACTGTGGCTCGAATGGCTGCTGTGCGAACTGTGGCTGCGATGGCTCATCAGACTCACCGCATGGTCCTGCGTGAATAGCCGGAACAGTGTTCCTTTCGAGGAATCGGTTGCGGGTCCGGTCGTCACGGTGAGCAACGCCGCTTGCGCCGCGTCCGGAATAGTGATGCCGGCCGCCGCCAGGCTGGAGATGATGTAGCGCTTCTTGCTGTTGGTCATAAGGGTTGGATCGCCGCCAAGGCATCCTTGTCGGGATGCCATTCGAAAAAGCCGGCGCATTGATCGCGTTCGGCACAAGCCGTGCACGGCGCGAGACGCTTGTTCTTCCAGTCCGAGATCGAAGCCACCGCGAATTTGCGATAGGCAGGCGGCACCGTGCAGCGCGGAAAGTTGAACAATTGCGCGCGCAGGCCGCGAGACGACGACCAGTCGAGCGCGGAGGCGATGGCCGAGAAGTCCAGATCGTGACGAACGAAGAGGTCAGCCCATCGGCGCTTGGCAAAGCCAATATTTTCAAGCTGCATGATCGACCAGGCCTCGATGAACTGGAAGCGCGCGGACAGGTAGCGCGCCAGGTCAGGCAGCTGTGCGACGTTCGATGTCAGCATGACCGTGCGCAATTCGATCCGGGCACCCGCGGCGAGCAGCACTCCAAAACTTTGATGCAGGCGGTCGAATGCGTCGGTCTTGCCAACGATCCCATCATGGAGAACGGCATCGGCGGCATAGAGCGGAATGCCCCAACTCACCCGTCGGTACCGCGCGTCGCGCAAGCGTTCGACATCGTCAGCGTCGAAATGCTGGCCGTTCGACAGAATGTGAAATTGGAGATCGGGCCGGGCACCAAGGACCCGCTCGACCATGGTCAGGAGGCGGTCCTTGTACAAGGTTGGCTCGCCGCCCGATATCCCGATCAGGATATTCTCTTCCGCCAACAGACAGGCGGCTTCGAGCGCGTCGAAACGGTCGACGTGCGTCTTCTTGGGCGGCTGCGAACACATGACGCAGAGCTGGTCGCAACGCTCGGTAATTAGCAGCGTATTGTGCCGCGACCCGACGCGAAGCAGGCGCTCGACGCGATTGGCATGCGGCGATACCAGGACAACATCGCCCTCGAGGTCGTCAGCCGAGACACCGTCTATCGCAACCAGACCGTGCATGCCGGCGAAGGTTGCGCCATCGTGATCTTCGTCAACGAGGATCGACTCCGATGGGTCGCCGACACCATGACGCGATCGCGCCAGACGGGTCACGAAGGGTTCGCCGGGCTCGGCGACGGCGGGAAGCGTCAACGGAATCATTGCAGGCGCTCGCCAAGCGCATCCGGCGTTCCCGACAGCCTCAGCCAGCGAGCGAGCGAATATCGGACCGTCGGGTCCTCGGAATAAAGCAGCTCGAACACGAAATCGAACAGGTGAAGATGACGCCGGCAGAATTCGGTTTCGTGGCGCGGCATGTCGATGCGGCCATAGCGCGCAATGTCGTCGACGAGGTCGCGCCCGCAAAATGGCTGGTAGGCGCAGCGCTGGCAGGCGGGGTCGAATTCGTTGGTCGAGGCCTGGTTGAGCTGCGCCCGACGCTCGCCGTCCCAGCCTTGATGGACATCTCCGATCGACAGGTCGATGACGCCGGAACGGGCAAGCATGCGCGCTTCATCGGTCGGATAAACCGTGCCGTCATGGTCGATCACGACGTAATCGACGCCGACCGGATTGGGATTGCGGAGATCGACATGGCGTTCCTGGCCGGGCTGCAGGATGCGCCTGAGGCAAATGCTGAAATAGGTTTCTTCGAGCACCTGCCCCCGCCTCGTCCAGTTGCGCTCGATGATCCGGCGGACGAACCGTTCATAATAATCGCGCCAATGCTCGCCCTGCTCGCGCGCGGCCGCATAGCGTTTGCGCGCGAAGCCCTGATAATTGACCGGACGCAGGAAGATGCTCTCGAGACCGCGGCTGGCATAGGCCTCGATCAGATCGTCGATGTCAGGCGGCGCGGCGGGATCGATCGTCGGTAGCGCGGACACCTTGCCGGGGGCGTATCGCGCCAGCACGAAATCGAGATTGGCGGTGAAGGCCGAGGTCGCTTCCGCAGCTTTGGTCCGGTTGTGCTGGTGCGTCGGAGAATCGCCGTCAAGGGACGTGCTGATGAACACGTCCGGCCGGTCGAAGATCGCGAGAATCTCGTCATCCAGCTCCTGAAGATTGGTGCAGATCACGAATTGCTTCGCGGCGAAGCGATCGCAGCGCTCGATGACGCGACGGATGAGATCGGGCCGCAACGTCGCTTCCCCACCTTGGAATTCGATCTTGATCTGATCGCTCGACAAACCGTCCAGCAGCCGCAGCACAGCGGCGAGCGTTTCGTCGGACCAGTCATAGCCAAGCTGGTGAAGGCCGGCCCGGGAGACCTGGCAATAATTGCAGGCGAGATTGCACCTGAGCGTCGGCACGAGGATCAGATAGTCGAGCGAGCGGGCGCTCGAGAGGCGCCGGGCACGGGCATGGGCATGAGTGAGCCGCGCGAAATCATCACCGTCCAGGATCGCGTGGCCGTGCGCCGCGAGCGTCCGGACATCGTCCGCGCCCAAGCTCCCAGACATCACCTTGCGAACGAACGCGGGACCGGTGGCCGCGAAGCCACCGGCGTCGTTCACGGCAAGGATGTCGCCATTGGGCAAGGGCCGGAGGCGAAGCGGCAGGACGGTCATCGCAGCAATTCGCCGAGCAGGCCGGTCCGCCACGCCTTGTTCGCGTGAAACAGCTGCTCGTTGGCCAGCGCGCATAACCAGATCGTTTCGAGTCCGGCCCCCGAATGCCGTGCCGAGCGCAGCTCCACGAGCGTCCCGGGCGCGACCGCTGAGACACCGACATGCGCCTTGACGACCCAGTCTGCCGCGTCACCGACCAATGGCGCCGCGACTTCGGCGCGAAATAGATTCTCTAAAGACAATCGCATCCCCCCGCGCCTCTTTAGCCCAGGCTAAAATCTCAGGGGACACACAACAAGCACCATAATGGACCAAAATCGCCAACGGGCTTTGCAAGAGCCCAAGAGCCCCGTTAGTCCTTCGTGCGGGGGAGACATATGCCTGCAACACCACCGCCTCCCGGTATTGGGCTGGCACAACCGTCTAACAACAACCAGGGCTGTTGGGTCGCGGCCGGATTGGTTGGACTTGTCGTCCTGGTTCTGACGTTGGGCCAATGCGCGAAGGTCTCAAGCACCGATACCAGCGCGGGGGCATCCACATCGTATAATCAGATGGCGGACGCGATCGGCAACTCGATCTCCGCGCAAGACAAGGCGCCGCCCGAGCCGCTCAACCCAAGGAGCGTGCGCATCGGCGCGGCGGATTACCGTAGCGCCACGGCTGCCGAAGGCCTTTCGGGCGCTATGATCTACAGTCAGAATTGCTATGATGCCCTGGCCACGGCCTTCTCCTGGGCCAAGCTCGACAGCTGCGGCGCATTCGACATGATGACGGTGAAGTTCATGCCGGAGGACACGGAGACCGGGCTGGACAAGGAAACGGCGTATTTCGCTGACGAGACCGCAGCCGGGCGGTATTTGAAAGCGGCGACCAGCGCCGGCGAACCGACAGAAGAGGCGGATTCCCGGCTTGCTACCCTGCAGGCAAAAACGGCTAGGCTCCCTGGCGTCAAACCCTCCCCGCTCCCGACCGCCGACAGCGACGTCATTGATCTCAATATCAGCGACAACAGTGGTGAGTAGCCTGCCCAAGATGTGCTCAGCGAACTGCGAACCGCATCCATGCTGACGAGTTTCGCGGGCCTCTGCCTCGTTTTGAGCCTGTTTTTTCCTCGGTTCTTGGTAGCCCTTCCGATACTCGGGTGCCTGTCCCTCGTTTTGGGCGCGTTGCTGAGAAAGGAGCGAGCCCGTCTGTTAGCAGCGATGATTGGTTGCGCCGCAGTCGGTGTACTTGTTCTCAGTAATATGCCGGCGGACGCGTTATCTCCTCCGGTTGATGTTACTTATGAGGCGACCGGGTCCGCCAGAATGGCGAGCATCACGATGACGAACGGACAGGGTGGGATTGAGCAATACGACGTCACTCTCCCCTGGACGCAACCGATGCTCGGTGTGCGTGCAGGACAATTTGTCTCCATTTCGGTCCAAAGCAAGGAAGAATACGGAGACGTAACATGCAAAATACTGGCCAACGGGGTGGAATATAAGAGCTCCACGTCGAGTGCTGCGTTTGGGATCGCGGACTGTTCAGGGCGGCTTCCGTAATCGTCGACGCATGGTGGGAGCCCGAAAGTCGCGTCCAGACGCAGAGAGCGGCTCCACAAATTGCCGACCCTGAAAGCTATCCACCTGAAATAGCTATAGCTGGACCTAACTTATGAACGAGACACCTGAGAAGAAGCGGCGCTCATCTCATCAGACCCAGTGGGCTTCGCAATTTGCTGTCGCTAGCGAGCTTTGCAAGCGAGGTTATGAGGTCGCTCTCACCATGGGAAATCACCCCACGGCCGATCTCATGGTATATAGCCCTCAAGGCAAAGCCTTCGTCATCGACGTTAAGGGTTTATATAAAAAGAACTTCTGGGCCGTTCGGAAGAAGCCGGACAAAGCGGGCGTTTACTACGTACTCGCCTTCGTGCCGCAGGATGCGCCCAATCGATATTTCATTCTGACGCAGGCGCAGATCAACGCAGGCATCGAAGCGGAGTTCGCGCGAGCGCAGGCCGCTGCAATCGCGAAGGGTAAGGCAGATAACTGGGTTGAGAAGTTCCCCGGCGTTGCATGGTCCTATGCAGAACAATGGGAAAATTCGTGGCTTAGTCTTCCTGCATAGTTCGACGATCTCCGCCGTCCGAACAGGAATGAACCAATTCCCGCTCGCGGTCGTCGAGCGACGCTCATAATGATGACAGCTACGGGGGCTGCGCCATTGCCCGAGTCTATCGCTTGGGAGGGCATATGAGCATGATCACAATTCCTCAGGCCGCCCTTGGGCGGTTGCGCGCCGCCAAAGCAGTTATGGCTGAAAGCAAGGAGTTGCGCGACATTGTTGAGGCGCGGGATGGCGTAATTGCGCGCTACGGCCCGGCGTTCCAGCCAGGCGCCGTCGAGACGCTCGAGGAAGACGTGTTACGCTCGTTTCTGTTCATCGAAAACAACCGCCATTGGTCAGGGCTATTTCGGCAGGGCAACCGCATCTGTGCCGACATGCCAAGGACGCGTGCGGCGCTGACTGCATTGGTTGATGAAGCACGGCCCATTCAGGATCGCATGGGCCCGGCGATCGAAATAAAGGGTATGGGTAAGGGTATCATTACGGCCATTTTGCTTGTGGCCTATCCCGATCGATATGGTGTTTGGAACAGTACGTCGGAAGGCGGGCTGGTTGAATTGGGTTTGTTGCCCACTTGGCCGCGCGGCGCTAGCTTTGGTGAACGTTATGTGGCCATCAACACGGTGCTGGTTGAGCTGGCGCGCTTACTCGACGTCGACCTATGGACGCTCGATACCATTTGGTGGAACTTGCAGACCGGGGACGGTGACGACGACGCCTCGGAGGAAGTTGATCTTGCGTCTGATGGAACCGGGTCGTCATCGAGGCCTGCAGGAGGGCGTTTTGCCCTCGAACGCCACTTGCACGACTACATGTTCGATAACTGGTCGCGTCTGGAGCTGGCAGCTGACTGGGACATTTTCGCGCGGGAGGGTGCGCCAGGCATAGGATATGAATTCAGAACGCCCGTCGGCCGTATAGACTTGCTGGCCCGCCACAAGCGTGAGCCACGCTGGCTCGTGATCGAGCTCAAGCGTGACAAGTCGTCCGATGCGACGGTCGGCCAGATTCTACGCTATATGGGCTGGGTGAAGGAACATTTGGCGGACCCACAGGATACCGTTGAGGGGATGATCGTGGCGACGGAAGGGGATGTGCAGCTGCACTACGCGTTACGCGCAGTGCGTTCAGTATCATTCAAATATTATGAAGTTGAGTTTTCCTTGAAGGACGGCCCAACATTCGAGGAATTTGCCCGGCTGGCGCGGTAGTGCCGAAATCGGTTACACTGGCACCGGGCGCTGGGCAGGGATGGGGTGGCAGTTTCGCGCCCTATAGTTGGTCATTCATTTGGATCGTTCGCGACCCTAAAACCGGTCATCGCTCTCAAGAGCCGGTAGGTAGCACCATAGTTGAGGTTCGTGCCTACCGGCACTTTGCCGACAATCAGTGAGACGGCGGACGATCGCCCGGCTTCCAGTCCTTCGGTGGATACAGCCCGGCGGCAATCACCGCATCGTTGGGCGCCTTGGCGTGCCCCCCCCTCAGATCGGGATAATCTCGCGTCAGCCCTTTTTGTCGATCAAGTTCGCGCGCGGAATCTCAGCGAACCCGGCGCCGATTCCTTCAAGCGTCGCGCGATCGACATCTGTGAACCGGTTGCAAGCATCATCACGCATCATGAGGACCGCGCGCGACGAAAGCGCAGGGCGAGGGCGATGCGGGTCAGTAATGAATGGCGGGCGCCGCATTTGATCCAATCCGGATCAAAAGTAGAACACAGCAGGGCTTGGCATTCATTTTCGTGACACCACATGGTCGCGAAAGAAAATGTCTAAGGGGCAATAACCATGAGCTGGAATTATGCGCGCGCACGGGACCGCGTCGCGAGATCGGTGAACGACGCGCCTGCGATCAGCGTTCAGCGTTTTCGTGAGGATTATCTCGTGGAAATGCGACGCCGTAACGCCTCTCTCGGCATTCAGGATAGCGCACAGCCCACCATCCGCGATCTCAGCCCCGGTCAGGCTATTGTCGTCGACACCGTCCAGATCTACGTCAACGTCATCAACTATAACGACATGCGGCTCGACCAAGGCCGAGAAACGGCCGAGAGCCATGCTCGCGCTCTGTCGTTCCTGCATCTTCACTATGCGGCACTCGACCGGGCGTCGGATGGAGCCGGAGCGCAACGCATCGACTTTCACGGGCCGCGCATGCATGCGGCCCTCTTGCAGTCCGCCGGGACCGACTTGGCTTCGCAGCAGGAGCTTGTCGAGCAGGCGCTGCGACTTGCCAGACGTACAATTGCTATTTCAGAGGCCGCGACGCGCGACATCGCACGTGCATCGACCAATCCGGTATTTCGTATCGGCATCGATATCGGGGTATGCGTTGCCGTTGATTCAGGGCGGGGAGACGAACGCGAACCCCTTTTCATCGGCGGTGCGGCTAATCATGCGGCGAAGCTCGCCGAGGGAGATCGGGGCGGCATTTTCGTGTCCGACCGCATTCGCGCGCTATTCGGTTTTTCGCAGAAGGGCGGACTGGCGCTGGAACGTTCAAGCCCGCTGGACGTCAGCGAACTGGCCAGGATGTCTCAGTTCGATTTGAATGCCGATAGCCTCGCGACAGATGCCGAAAATGTTCGCGAGACCATTCGTGGTCACCGGGATGCAACGATCGGAATGGATGGGTTCAATTTTCATCATCACACACCGCCGTTGCGTTCGATCGACTATTCAGCACTACGCCCATCGAACAGTGCCCGCATGCCGCTCGTATCGATTTTCGCCGATCTGGACGGATATACTCGCTACGTCGACGAAGCGACCGCGGCGGGCAACGTTCACGACCCGGTTCGGGATCTTCATGTCATCCGCGCGGAACTCAACGCGGTCCTGCAGGATGATTTCGATGGACGGAAAGTCCGTTTCATCGGCGATTGCATCCATGGCCTGCTTGCGGTCGGCAACTCCACGTCAACCGACGCTTCGCGGTCGGTCGAACGAGCAACGGTTTGCGCAGGGGCGCTCCGTTCATCTTTCGAGGTTGCGCAAGAATTTCTTCCGAGCGCGCGCCGCCTCGGGCTCGCCGTCGGTTATGAGTTTGGAAGCACGCCTGTCAGCCGGATCGGTATCCGAGGGGACCGATCGGTTCGCGTCGCGTCGAGCAATACGACGCTCTCGTCGGAATTGTGTCAGCGTATGTGCACGGGGCACCAGACGATGATCGGCGATCGGGCCTATGTCGAGGCGTCGGATGATACTCGCGCCCTCTTCGATGCCGGCAAGATCGCGACCAATCTCGACTATGATGCTGTGTTGCTCGGGTCGTCGCCCGCCGCTGCCGCCGCGGGCGAGATCGCCGAGCCGTTTGCCGACAATCGTTCGCACGGTGCCTCCTGACCTGTGGCGCCGATCTATTCGAAGGCAGCATTCCCGCTTGGGTAAAACTGCTTGCGTTGGAAGACGGGGCGGCGTTTGTCGACGCGGCGCCCCCCTTCGGCAGCGGCCGGGTCGGAAAGAGCTATCGGCTCAAGATTCTGTTCGGCGCATACTTCAAGGTCTGGGAGGGTGTGCCGGGGACCCGGATTCCCTCATTTTGTCCTGAACGCCATATCAACGGCGACGAGAGCTTTTGCCTTGGACTTGAACCTTTCGAGTATAACGTGGATGGCCTCGTCTATTTTTGGGCGCAGCTTCGATCCTATTTGTTGTGCCAGCAATTTGCCGATGTTCATGGGCGGTGGCCGGCTGGGCGGGGGCTGTCTCACGGCAACGCCGCCCACGATCAGATCGAGGCTGAGGGCCATGCGAAGCAAGCCGGGCTCGAACGATCCTACCGGCGCGCGATCGAATTCGGCTTGGGGCGTTTGGCCGGTGACCTGTCCGGTCTGTCGGCAAAACTCGACGCTGACCGGGCAACAGGGCGGCCGCGCCGCGATGCGTTTCGCAAGCTGGTGTCGGCGGAGATGAAGCGACGCGCAAAAGACGCGTCTTTCCTCGGCTGGAGCCGAACGGTGGGGATACCTTGCTGCAACACCATGCGCGAATGCCCACTGCGTACCGAGCAGAAATAGGGAGAACGGACAATGGCACTGGCAGATCGTTATGCGGACGATGCGACCCGGCTCGAAGCCGTACGGACTCATAAATTTGCGGGGGGATGTGCGAACCTCGCAGCGGCAGTTTCGGCTGCAGCCGAGGTGATGTCGTTTCAGCCGGGCGAGCCGCTCATTCAGCAACTTGGCGAAGATCGTGACGTCTATCTGATCCTCGCCGGTACGTGCGACATCATCGTCAACGGACGCAAAATACGCGTCCGTGGCCCTGGCGACCATGTTGGAGAGATGGCCGCGATCCAACCGGGTCAGGTACGTTCCGCGAGTGTGATAGCGGTCGAAGATGTCGTCGCGCTGAAACTGACCGAGCCGCAGCTCGTCGATCTTGGTAATCGCTTTCCGGCGATCTACCGGACGATCGCTCAGGAACTCGCGCGGCGACTGCTGCAGCGCAACGCGCTGATAGGCGCTTTTCGAGAAAAAATTCGAGTATTCATAATCTCGTCGCGTGAGGCCGTGGACATCGCGCGCATGGTTCAGGATGCGCTTCACCGTGATTTCACGACGGAGCTATGGACCGACGACGTCTTCAAGATTGCCAGCTATACGCTGGTGGATCTCGAGGCGAAGGTCGATCAGGCCGACTTCGCCATCGCCATCGCACACGGCGACGATATTACCGAGAGCCGCGGACAAGAGTGGCCGGCGCCCCGTGACAATGTAATTTTCGAGCTTGGCCTGTTCATGGGACGCCTCGGCCGCGAGCGCGCTATCCTGATGGAGCCGCGTGACGAGAAGCTCAAACTGCCGAGCGACTATGCGGGCGTCCAGACCGTGCCCTATGTTTGGAGACCGGGTTCCGACGCCGCCGTCCATCTGGCGCCCGCCTGCAACAAGCTTAGGCGCTATATGCTCGACAATGGACCGCACAATGGCTGAGATCGATCGCGAGGGGCGTGTAGCATGCCGGTGAACGAGGCCTTTCTAAAGGACCGCGTGGACGCGCTCTTCGACACGAATTTCAACAGTCGTGACGGCCGTGTCGTGCCGGAATCGACAGACGTCGCGTTGCGCGACGGCGCGGTGAAGATCGAAGCAGCTTTTCTCTATGCCGACCTGGCCGGATCGGCGACGCTCTCAAAAGTCTGTCCCTGGAGCACGACGGCGAAGATCATCCGGGCCTTTCTGGATTGCGCGACCCGGCTCATCATCAAGCATGGCGGCGTTGTGCGCAGTTTCGATGGCGACCGGGTGATGGGTATCTTCATCGGCGACAGCAAAAATAGCGCTGCCTCGAATTGCGGCCGCGAGATCCATTGGACAGTGCGGAATATCATCCAGCCTCAGGCCGCGAAGAAATTCCAGTCAATCCGAAACAACGGCATACAAATCCGCCATGGGGTAGGCATTGATGTTGGCGAGGTCCACGCAGTTCGTAGCGGAATACGAGACAATAATGACCTGATCTGGATTGGGAAAGCGGCGAGTTTTTCGGCCAAGCTGTCCGATATCCGGGACGCGCCCTATCACACTTACATATCATCGCGATGCTATAACAAATTGAATGAGGCAGCGAAGTTCGACGGCAAAGGGGAGAATATGTGGCTCAAGGCGAGCTTCTCCTTTGCCGGCGATACCGAAACTGTCTATAAGTCGAACCACTGGAAGAAGCCTTGAGCGATTTGGAATCCGGCCCTGCTGTGGTCGTTTGTGTCATGCTCGAATGCAGGGGCGGCAATGCCAGGACCCTGCCTTCCGATCCGGATCGATGGTCGATATTCGCTTTGTGAAGCATCGCTCCAGGAGCGGCTGAGGTGTTCGAAGAAGCTCAGACGTGAGAACCCGCTTGAACAGGCGCCGACACCTTCCGTGCGGTTAGCGTCTGCTTCCGGGCCCCGCCGAACGCGCCCAACTAAGCACTTCTCCGTGTGTCGTGTCCGACGCGATCGGTAACAAGGTGGCAATCAACAGTTATGACGAATACGGTATTCTCGGTGAGGTGGACGCATTCATCAGCGTCCGATCGGAGAGCATGACCGCGCTGTAAAAGATGTCCGGCGCCTTCAGCCAGATCTCAATAGACAGCCGGTCGTTTAGACTGCTCAATGGGCGTCGCCGGACGGCAGCAGCGCGAAGACCCCTTTCGGTAAGTGTTCGCCCGAAAGCAGACAGGCCGCTGTCGGCCCATTTTCAGTCATGAGATCTCTGGTCCCGACCGGCTCCGCCCAAACCGCCAATTGATCCCATCGGTACGCATGATTCCGGCGACCTGATTGCCGATTTGCTTCTCCAGCGCCGGCCGCCAGGGCACCAGTGTAAATTCGCGGCTTTTTTCAACCAGCGCGAACCGACCACTAATTAGATCAACCCGACGTGCGAGCCGTCCTTCGATGCGGTCACCACTCTTCGTCTCCACAAAACTCTTTCCCAACTCATCGGAAAGTTTCCCGGCCGCGGACAGCAGTTCCTGCCGCTGGAGTATTGCCAGAGCATTCGCCCGCAATCGAATGAGATCCCCCTCCCCGTCTGCGAGCTGCTGCTCAACCAGCCATTGCCGGCGCGCGCCCAGCGCGCCGCGCACCTCGCGCCCGAACCCGGTGTCGCGGATTGGCGCGGGATCGCTCGACGCCAGCTCACGGTCGAGCCAGGTGGCAGCATTGGCGCCGCGCAACTGGTCGAGCGGGGCCGCCGACAGTGTTTCGACTTGGACCGGCTGCTCGCGGTGGCGACGCGCTTCATAGGACGCCGCACGGTCCACATGGTCGGCAGCGATCAACCATGCGCCATCGGGCTCGCGCGCGACACCTGCGCCAGCACGCCGCATCGCCTCAAGCCGCCGAACATGCGCCTCCGCGAACGCCAGGATAGCAGATGGATCGTGCCGCAGATGCAGATCGACCGAATAGCGCCCGGAGTTGGCGGCGGCGACCTCAGCCACCACTTGGTCGGCATCGCGGATGGCGGGCGTTCGCGCGGTCACGCGGATGATTGCACCCTCAGGGATTGGGTCGACCGCGTCGCCCTTGCCGATGTCGACATAATGGGCGTGCCCATCAACGCCGTCGATCAGCAGATAATGGCGGTCATTATGTTCGTCGGCCAGTCCGCGCGTGATGACCCGCCCGACCACCGGTTCCGGATCAGATTCGCCTGCGCCGAACAAGCTGCGTCCGATCCATGGGCGTTCGAGCTTCCGCGCAGTCAATTCGCGTTGCATCGTGCGGATGATGTCACCACGTTCGCCGATCCGGCGAAGCGTGGCTTCGAGATCCTCGGCGAGTTGCCAATTCCCGCCGCCGACATTTTCGGCGAGGCCCATGCTCGCCAACTTCTGCAGGCGCCCGGTGCGTAGCGACTGCTGAAACGGATCATGGTCGGCCGAGCTGACGATGCGGCCTGCATCCATCGCGCGGATCAGACGCCGATCGATCACGGTCAGCCGTTCCTCGCCGATATCGTGCCGCAGCCGCGCTTCGATTTCCTGGTCGGTTCGCGGGCCAAGATCGAGCGTTGCCAACTCGGCCGCGCGTTCGCGGATCCCGTGCGAAATATACTCCCGCGCAATGATCAAATTCTGACCGCGATCGTCGACCCCGCGCAGCATTATATGGGTGTGTGGGTGCGCGGTGTTGAAATGATCGACCGCGACCCAATCGAGCGTCGTTCCTAGATCCGCTTCCATCTGCGTCATCAACCGGCGGATGTAGGGCTTCAAATCCGGATATTCGGAACCATCCTCCGCCGAGACGATGAAACGGAACTGGTGGCGGTCCCCGTCGCAGCGCCCAAGGAACGCCTTGCCGTCGGCCATGTCGTGCTCGGCCGAATAGAGTTCGCCGGGCGCGCCCTCGCGGGTGACGCCGTCGCGCTGGATGTAACGCAGATGCGCGCGTGCGGCCTGTAATCCTTTCCCGCCGAGCCGGACCAGCCTGGCCTTGACCACAGCACGCCGCGTGCGGAACCCGGCCAGGCGATCATGGCCGGAGAGCAGGCGGCCGATGCTCGCGCCGCGGCCAATACGGCTGCCATCAAACCTGCGATTGCGGATCGCTCCCTTCTCGGCCGACCGGGCGGCCGCAGCGACTACGGTCGCGAGATAGCGGCGCGCCCGTTTGCCGCCGCCGAGGCTGCGTTGCTTGCCGAGGCGTGGGGTGAAATCGTCTTCGTCGCTCATGACGTACGACCAAGATCGGGAGTCTCGTAACTCTGGGCGATAAATGGCGGATTTCCGCCATTCTGCCCGGATGTGTCTCGCTGGGAGCGAGCCATGTCTCGCGAAAAAACGATGTGCAGACAATCATATAGCAATGCCTGCGAGGCATTGCCTTTCTCTTGCATTCCCTTCTTCCCTTCGCCTCCCCTCCCTCGGCTCAAAAAGGAGGCCAGGACGCGACGCCTGTCCGGCGCCGCATCCCGGCCTGACCAAGGTTGGTATTCAGGCATCCGCATATGCTTTGAGCGCGTCCCCGCGCCGCCCGAACCGGCGCTTTCCCATCATCCCGTGCGCGTTGCCGTCGCCATCGACGATCATCACCGCGACGAACCAGCGCCCGTCCAGCCGTCCAACGACCCGTACCCGATCGAGCTCGATTTCGTCGTCGAAACCGCCCGCGTAACTTCCGATCCAGCGCTCCTCAATCCGCGCTTCCCAGTGAAAATCGACCTCTTCCGCCTCCAAGAACCGGTGCGCCAACGCCTCGCCGGCACCGCGGCCGAACTCGATCTCGAGCCCTGCAATCAGTGCCGTCATCACGCGCTCCGAGGCGACCGAAATGGGTTGAAGATAGGCCATGACATGCTCCTTCGCTGTCATCCTCCCGATTGAGGACAGCAGTCGAAAGACGGGCGGCGGTGTGCCTGTCAGGGCCGCCGGAGCGCTAGCGGAGGCGCCGCGCAGCGGACGTGGGGGGAACCGATTTGCGCAGCAAATTGGGGGGCACCCGCGGGCCTTGATAGTCGCGCCGGCGCCCGTCATGCTCGGACTATCGAGACGAGCCCCCTCCCCGCTCGCGATCATGGCGACACCTTGCGGATCGCGAACAATATGGTCGCCGACACCTTTGGCGGGTCGGACACTGTTGCTACCGCCGGCTCGCGTTGCACCGCAAATAGGGAGGGTGGCGGAGGCAATTGGGCGTCGATCCGAGCGGGGGCGGCCGGTTGAGCGCCAATCGCGCCGAGATAAGCCACCGTCTCGCGCGGCAGTGGCGCAGTGCCAGCGAGCCATGCCGCATAACGGCCTGGTCCGGCGTTATAGGCAGCGAAACAGCCCGGATACCCGAACCGGTCGTACATCAGCCGTAGATAATAAGTGCCCGCGAGAATGTTGTCGCGCGGGTCGTCCGGATCATCGCCGAGCCCGAGCACCGCCCGCGTCGATGCCCATGTCGCGGGCATCAACTGCATCAACCCGATCGCTCCCTTCGAACTGCGGATCGGGCGTCCCGCAAGCTCGGTGCGCCCGCCACTTTCCCTAAGCATGACGCGCTCGATCCAGGTGGATGGAACGCCGAACCGGGTCGAGGCTTCGCCGATATAAGGCCGCCAGCGCACGATCTCATCGGCATGCGCGGGTGTCGCCGCGACCAGCGCCAGAGCAGCGGCGAAGCGGATCAACGCCGCCACAACAGCACCGCTCGGCCGACCACATCGGCATCTTCGGTGACGCCGACATAGCGGCCGTCGAACGAGTCCGGGGTGCCCATCAGCAGGAACAGTTCGCCGCCACGCAGGCGGATGCAGCCTTCCCACCAGGGCAGGAATCGCCCGTGCGGGTCGGACGACTGGCGAACAGCAACCTGCCGGTTATCGACCAGGATCGCACGGCCGCGAGCGCAGACCTGGCTGCCCGCAGCGGCCGCGACTCGCTTCACCAGCGGCACGTTTGCCGGGAGGTAATTCCGTTTGGCGGCGAGCGCGCGGTAGCGTGCAGGCAGGCGTGCAACCACCATGTCGCCGACGTTCGCGTGCGCGCCGGGATACACGCGGTACAGTCCGATCGGCGCGCTGGCGCTGGCGTTCCAGACGAGGCGCGGTACCGGCGGCCAGGCGATGCTCAACCCCAACGCAAAGCTGCCGATTGCCAGGCCAGCGATCAGCCGGCGGGCATTGCGGCGCCGGCGTGTCCGGCGCATCGCATCGCCCCAGGCGAGCAACAGCGCGTCGCCGCTCGAATTCCGGCGCGTACTCATCGCCCAATCTCGCGGGCGCTATGCTCGCGGCTCCACAGGTCGAGATCGTCGATATGATATTGGACGAAGCGGCTGTGGCGGCGGAAGATCGGCCCTTCCCCGCGCACGCGCAGGCGCTTCAACAGGCGGCTCGAAATCTTGAGATACGCCGCGGCCTGATCGGTGTTGAGGAACGGCGAGCCGCGTTTTGCGCGCTGCGCCCGTTCGATATCGTCGGGATTGTCCATGGGAGGTCCGCTCCGCACTGGAAGCGGCCCCATGCCGCTTCACGCGGCACCCCATCTGTCGCAGCGAGCACCTCTCGGGGAGGGTCGAAAACGCCTATGGGCGAATTCGACCCCCCGGGCCGGACCAGGCCTCTAGGGCGAGGCCAGCCTTTGGGAAAGTTCAAGGGTCTGGGTCAGTTTTGCTCGTGGCAGTCGCGTTCGCAAGCCTGCACGGCAGAGCATAGACTTTCGCAAGTCGCTATTCCGTGATAGGTTAAAAGCCTGTCCGACGCGGGCTCTCCGCTTAAGATTAATGTTCAGTGCGTTGTACGTTTCCCTCATAATTCGAGCGGAGTTGGCAATGGACGCTGCGGCAATTCAATCGATTTTCGACCGTACGATCGAAGAGGCGACTACGCGCGCCGGCGTCAAGCTTGGCCGTGGGAATGAATTCGCGTTACCCGAGTTGACCAAGAACGCGGCGCAATTTGTCAGCAAAACGACCGATCAGCGCGCGCAATCGCTTCTGATCATGCAGGGTATCGCAGCCTATGAGTCGCTGGTCGCCGACATGGTAAGGGCTGCATCGACGATCGAAAATTACCCGCCCGGCATCATAGGCGAGGACACATTCGACCTTGCCAAGCAATATAGGGGCGGACCTATGCCGCCGTGGTGGTGAGGTGGCTGCTCTTGATCCCAAACCGCAGGAAGCGGCGGATACCGACACCAGGCCGCCAGCGCCTGAGCCGGATTTTACCAGTGGCTCACCGCAAAACGAAGGCCTCAAGGCGGGCGCCGAGCTTGCCAAGCAGTTGATCACCTTATCGGTCGGAATGATCGCGCTGACCATCACCTTCCTGAAAGATATCGCTCAGCCCGAAACAGTCGCCCATTCGGCACGCACCGTCTCGTGCTGGATGATGACGGCCTGGGTCTTTTACGTGCTCTGCATTCTCGTCGCCCTTGCAACGCTGACCGGCATCTGCGGCACCCTGACGGTTCTGGACAGGCTCGCCATGAAGCTCGAGATCAAACCCAGTCATCGCGGATTCTATGATGTTTATGGCAGCAATATCGCGATTCCGATGGGCGCGATGCAGGTGAGCTTCCTGATCGCCGTCGTTTTCACGGTCATCGCGGCAGCCGTCCGGTGACCATCGCGCGTTAAGCCCGTCGTCGCCCTATATCAGGGCGAGCCGCCGTTCGGCGATCGCCTTCACTTCTGCCTGAAGCAATTCGACGCGCTCGACGACCCAGTCGAGCTCTTCGCGGCTGATCTTATAGTGCGGCGAATAGCGCGCGTTGACATAGGCCTGCTGGAGCAGTTCGAAGCAGCGACGCGCGAACTTGGTGTCGCGCGGCCAAACCGGAATCAGATCGCGCGCAACGTCCTCGGCCTGGTCGCGCAGGAAATTGAGCTTGTGCGATTTGGGGCTGTAGAGCGTCAGGACGAGCAAGGTCGTGTGATAGAAATGCTCGACTGCCTGGTGCAGTTGGAAGGCTGCGATGTTGTTGAAGCCTTTCGAGATATCGAACTTACCGGTCTCAAGGAACTGGCTCGCGCTCGTGAACCACTTGTCGAAATGGACCCGCGCTTCTTCGCGCGCGACCACGGGATCGAGCGGTTTGGGCGTATCGAACGGATGGTTGTCGAGCTGATAGAGCGCGACCCCGTCGCGCACGATATCGACGAAGAAGGGCCGCCCGCGCGCGAGTTGGTCATTCACGTCCTTCAAGCTGTGGACGATGAAGTTGGCCGGCGCCGACAGTCGTTTGGCGATCGAATAGTCGCGCAACAGATGGTCGCCGGCCTTCGCCCAATAGTCGAGCGTGTCGGTCAGCCGCTCGTCATTGACCACCACCAGGAGGTCGTAGTCCGAGAAATAGCCGCCGACCGGATCGGCCACCCAGTCGCCGCGCGCATAGGAGCCGTAGAGGATCACCTTGAGGATCCGGCCCTGCTTCTTCCACTTCTGCGTGGAGAGGCTGGTCGCGTCCTCGAACTCGGCGAATAGGATCTCGACGATACGGTCGAGATCGCGGCGCTTGCGATCGGGGAGATGACTGAGGTCGGTTTTCATCGGAGGTGAATCCTAGCGGGCTTATCGCGCGCGAAGCAATGGCATCGACCCCGCGCCGGCAGGGCGCGGGGTCGCGTGGTGCTCAGTCGGCCGGGTTCCAGATGATGGCGAAGGTGTCGTCATCGTTCTGACCGGCGGCGCGGCCGAGATTGGCGTAGAGCCGGCGCGGCCCGAATTCGGGGGCGGCGAGGCTCAGCGACACATAGTCGTTGCCCGAGGTTTCGCTGCGGCGGAGCCAGCCGGCACCGACCTCGACGCCGCCCGAGGTGACGCGGTAATCGGGCTGATTGTCGCCGGACTTGCGGGTATTGGGCACGATCAGGACTTCGGCCCGGATCGAAAGGGTCTTGAGCTCGCCCTTGAAGGCGTTGCCGTCGCGGGTGACGTAACCGATAGCGGCCATGGTACTTCTCCTTCTTGCTCGCCACGGCGGAATGCCGGGCGATGGGCAGACCGCAGGGGACGGACATAGCGGAGCGGCGAACCCGTTCAGGGCCGCAGCGGTCAGCGAAGGATCGGAGCCAGAGGCTTATTTGTAGCGCTAGCGCCCGCGAGGAGGACCCATGGGTCCGGGGAAATAAGCCGGCAGGCGATGGTTTCGGCCGGGCCGCGACCGTTCCAGGTCGTCAGCCCAGGAGCTGGCAGTTTCCAGCGAGGTGCGCCAGGAAAAGGAGCATCGGCGCTCGGGTTCGCGGACCCGCGCCGGCAGAAATGGCAGTGCGTCGCCTTACCCTATCCGCGCCGTCAGATCGGCCAGGAAAACCCGAACGCAGTCTCGCCCGACACCTGACCATCCGGCGCATAATGGCGTTCGACGATCTCGCCCCGGCCCTCCGCATCGACCGCAACCACGGTGCTGCAACGCGTGCCGTAGACCGGATTGCGGATGAAGATCGGCGACTGCGTCGGTTCCTGCGGGACGTCCGACGGGCTCGCCGGCTCCATGCCGGCCTCGGGCAGCCGATTGTCGCCCAGCGCGTCGAGCAATGCGCCGGGCAGGGTCGCACCGCCGACGATCCAGTCGAGCAGACGTTGCTTGAGGCGCAACGTCTTGGGCCAAGGTTCGTCGAGCGTGCCGTTGGACAGGCCGTAGAGACCGGGCGCGAGGAGGCTGTGGATCGGCCCGGGCCGGTTCGACACGAAGATCGCGCGGTCGCGATCGGCGAAGATCAGGTTGAACGGGTTGAATGCGTCATAGGAGACCTGGTCGGGATCGGCATATCGCCCCTCGCCCGCGAGCAGGTCGGCGACCAACGCGCCACGCGAGGCGCGGTCGGGCTGCGGGGCGCCATAGCCGCGCAGGTTGGTGACGACAGTGAACCGGCCCCGTTCGGACGCGCCTGCCCATGTCCCGCCCGATCGCAGATCGCGCCCTGCAATCACATGATCGGGGTGCGCCCATCGAGCCAGCGCGGCCGCCGGCCGCTCGTGCAATTCGTCGCGGTTGCCGGCCATGACGAGATGCCAGCGCGGATGCGCCTTCCAGGCCAGAGTGAGCACGCACATCGCGCCTCTATGGCCGATCGGCAGGCAGTCGGGCGAGCAATATTCAGCAGCGGCCTCTCAACTATCGATCAGTTGACCGAAGCGTATCCGGCGCGCATCGGCCACCAATGACCGATGCCGTGCGAAAACTGATCGAGCGCCTCGCGCCCGATCCCGTCTGCGACGATTGCATCGCCGACCGGCTCGCGCTGGCCGATCGCCAGGAGGCCGGCATTGCCGCGAGCGCGCTTGCGGGGACCAGCCAGTTCGAGCGACGCCGCGACGCTTGCGTGTTGTGCGGCAACACCAAGCCGACGACGCGCCGATTGTCCTAGGCCCGATCCGTGGCGCCCTTCCGGGCGCGACCGATCGTCAGGGGCAAGAGATCGGCGCGTAGCGGCGGACGGCGAAGCCGCCCGCGATCTGGGCGCAGGACAAATCCCTGCCCCGCACCGAACAGCGCGCGACAGTGCGGCCATAGCGGTCGGTATCGGTCTGGCGGCATACCATTGCTGCACCGCTGACCAGCACGCGGAGATTGTCGGTGCTGGCGAACGGGTCGCCCGGCGTGCAAGCGCGGCCCCGCGCGCAATGGCCGGGCAGTTCGGGCGCATCGATGCCCTGCAGGCGAATACGCGTGGCGCCGCAGCGCAGCGTGTCGCCGTCGACGACCCGCGGATCGGTGCAGCCGACATCGTCGCTCGATCTGGCCGCCGATATCTGACCGACCGGCACCTGGCTCAGCCCCAGCCCGATGGTCGCCCCTGCCAGTAGCCCGATCGCGGTCACCGGGCCATACCGCCGGATCACGGTCGGCTTCCGCTTCGGCGGATGGAGAAGGGAGATACCTGGTTTGTGGCGCATGACGCTCGAAAGCCTATTTTCCCGCATTGATCAATGTCGACCCGATCTTGCCGTCGCCGCGATCCGGGGCCAGACTCCCGGTCCTCACATAAGAGGAGTTGCCCATGTATCGTTTCGCCCTCGCTCTAGCCGCAACCGCGATGCTCGCGGCGCCGGTAACCGCCGCCGGCACACGCTGCCGCGATGCCCATGGCAAGTTCATCAAATGCCCGACGACGCCCAAAAAGACCGTTCGCTGCAAGACCGCCAACGGCAAGTTCGCGAAATGCGGCACGCCCGGCGCCAAGCCGATCTGAACCGAAATCTGGGCCGGGCTCGCGTCCCGGCCCAGTACTGGGCACACCTTCCCTCTTCCGGACCTGCTAGTCGATGGCGTCGCATATCGCGCTTCTCCACAGCGTTACGATCGGCGAAGGCCGGCGCCTCGTGATGGCGGGATGGCGCGCGATGATGGCAGCGGTTGGCCTCGAGAATCCGCGAACCTGGGTGGCGACGGGCAACGCGCTGTTCGACAGCGAGGAGGTGTCGATCACGCAACTCGAGCAGCGCCTGGAGGCGGCCTTTGCGCGATCGTTCGGGCGCCAGGTCGATACGATCGTGAAGACCGCCGCGCAGTGGACCAGGTTGGTCGCGGCAAACCCGTTCCCGGACGAGGCCGAACGGGATGGCACCCGGCTCGCGGTGCGCGTGATGCGCGACCCCCTCGACCGAACCGCCCTGAAGGGGCTGCTGCCTTATGCGACCCAAAGCGAGCGTCTCGCGATCACGCATGGCGATCTATGGGTTCATTTCGACCAGGACCCGACCCGCTCCCGGCTGGCCAACGCCCTGACGACCAAGCGCCTGGGTGCGGGCACGATCCGGAACTGGAACACGGTCCGCCGTCTGGGCGAGATGATCGCGGCATAGGGAACCGACAATCGCGTGGCGCAATGCCGTCGTTACTCGGCGAGCGCTCCTGCCGGCAGGGTCAGCATGACCTGGTCGACCTCGACCTTCCATGCCGCTGCCAGTGCGGCGAGCTCGGTCCGCGAGACAGGCGCGCCCCGATAGAGTTGGTCGAGACGGTGATCGGGAATGCCGCTCGCCCGCGACAGCAACCGGTAGGGCGTCGCCGACTGCAACGCCCAGGCAAGCAGCCATGGCTCGCCGGTGGCGATCGCCTGAGCAACGGCCGGCAACGGATTCCAGTTCGGACGCTCGACGCCGAACATCAGGCGGCCGCGAACAGCGGGAGCTGTTCGCCCCTCGCGGCATAGATGCCCCGCGCCCGGAGCGCCGCATCGACCGCCCGGCGATAATGGACCGTCCGAACGCGTTCAGCCTCGTCGAAACCGACCGGCGCCCACTCCTCGCTCGGATAACAGGCATCGTAGATCGCACGCGCCGACGCGCGCAGCAGCGGATCGTGCTGCACGATGTTTCTCCCTCATGGCTCGAATCGCCGCTCGCACGGCGGACGGGACATTAGAACAAAGAAGGAACATTTGGCAAGATATCTTGCCGCGGTAGCGGCTGCCGCGCGCCCAGCCCCGTCAGGGGCGCGGGCGCGCAGCCGAAATTCGGGAGGTAACAAAACTCCCCGCCTGTGCGCCGCACCCGCGCGCGCGGCAAATTACAGGTGTTCGAGCAGCGCGCGAACCTGATGGCCGAGAGCGGTAGGAGTCCAGAAATGCTCCTCGTCGCCCGATTCCCGATCCCAGGAAAGGTCGTATTCGAACAAATCCTCGGGGATGGCATCCGCCTCGGCAAAGCTTTGCGGCCCGCGCAATACGATCTCGCGCTGCTCGGGCGTCAGGCTGGCGGCAATGTCCTTGGGAGTCGGCATGGGTTGCGAGTTCTAGCCTATCACACCGAGCGGCGGCACCTCGAAATCTGCCGGGTCGACATGCGCGCGGCGCAGCCGGGAAAAAAGAACGGGCGGCAGGTCGCCGCCCGTTCATCGTCACGCCGCAAGCGGCACCGGCTCGCTCTCCGGCTCGGGGGCCGGCGCGGGCAGCGCCAGCACCTTCCCTCCGCCGCTATCCAGCGATGCGATCGCATCGCCCGAGCCGTGCGCGGCTCCGCCCGGCGCGGTCGGGTCCGGGTCGTTGTCGGGGCCGCACGCCGCCTCGACCTTGGTATGGGCCTTGACCGTGCCGACGCCGCCGCGCGGCGTATAGGCGGACGGCGGGAACGCCATCCAGCGCGGCACCCAGCGTTCAACCTTCGGGCGCCCGTCATTGCCCGCCAGATGGTCGGCGATGATCCGCTTCAAGGTCACACCCTTCTCCTTGGCGTTGGCGCTGGCGACCGTCTCGCCCGCCACCTCGGCGACCATCGCGCCCAGTACCTCCTTGTCGCGGACGAGATCGTAGAAGGCCGGGTCGGCTTGCCAGTAATCGGCCATGTCGACGCCGAGCGTCAGCCCAATGGCGTCGACCGCCGCACTACCGCTGGCGAGCGTCTCGCCCATCACGATCACGACAATGTCGAGGATCGCGGGGTCCGGCAGGTCGAGCAGCCGCAGGAACAAGGCGACCAGTTCGCGGTCGTCGCCATTGCCGCCGCTCACCGTCGGACGCTCGGGGTCCAGCCCAAGCAGCGCCAACACCGCGCGCCGCCGCTCGTCGAACATAGTCTCGGCGCGGCAGGTCTCGACGCTCTCGGCGGTGGCTTCGTCGCGCGCGGCCTGCGGTTCGCGCCGCACGGTCCAGAGCGGCGAGCCGACCATCGCGTGCGCCAGCATCAACCGCAGCGCGATGCCGGGACGATCAGCGAGCGCCGCGCGCGCAGCGGCGTGGCGATGGAGATCGACATAGGTCTGCATGGCGGCGGTGATCTCGGGCCGCTGCGGCTTGGCGTCGAGTGACCCGCCACCCTCGCCGCGCCGTGCGCGTTCGGCCTCGCGGCGGCTGACATAGCCTTCGTGGAACGTCACCTCGCCGGTCGAGCGCACGTCGATATAGACGCGCCCGCCCTTCTTCTTGGGCCGCTTGTCATAGTCCCAGGACTGGAAATAGTCGCTGGCAGGAACGATCGCGACCTCGGCCCAGCCATCGGCCAGATAGGCAGCGCGGCGCTCCTCGATCGCCGCTTCCTGGCGCACCCAGAACGCGCTCGCGTCGGCGAAATAGCGGTCCTCGCCGAAGAGGTCCGAGACGGTAGCGAGCCCGCTCGCAGCGACATCGAACAGGGCGAGCTTCTCGGGGATGGTCTGCCCGCCGAGCAGCCACGCCTTGACCTGTTGGCCGACGGGCGCGCGCTGTTCGGGATCGTCGGCCAGGGCCAGCCATTCGGTCTGCTGACGCTTGGAGGCCAAGGTCAGGTGGCGGACGGTGGCGCTGTCGATCTCATCGGCAGCATACATCGTGCGGATGCGGGGCAAGAGATTGCCGAGCGCCAGCACACGCTCGACCGTCAGCTCGGGCAGGCCGAAGGTCGCCGAGATGTCGTCAACAGTCCGCCCCTCTTTCACCAGCCGCGTGAAGGTCGCCCATTGCGTCACCTCGTCGGCATCGAGCCGGGCAATGTTCTCGATCAGTGACGCCTCGACGGCGGTTGCGTCGTCGGCCTCGTCGAGGATCGCGCACGGCAATGGCTCGGGCGGCCCCGCCTCCCCCGCCGCCGCCCGCTCGTCGGCGACAATCCGGGCGGCGGTGAAGCGCCGCGCTCCCGCGACGATCTCGAACTGCCCGGCCTGACAATTGGGCCGGACCAGCACCGGCTGGATGACGCCGCGCCGCCGGACGCTGGGCAGGATATCGGACACGTCGGGCGGACGCTTGGCATAGCGCATATTGGTCCTGCTGACCGACAGCTTGCCGAGCGGGATAAATTCGAGTTTCATGGCATTGCTCCTTCATGAGCGCCGGTCCCGCGCCACTTCCACCGTTGCGGGACCGGCTTAGTTACGGGCGAGACGCGCCCGCTGCGTCCGCCGCTCGGCTCGTCCGGGCGGCAAGCGGGTCAGCCGGAGCGCAAGGCAGCGGCGGCGGCGATGATCGAACCGTGCAGGCGGGCGGCATCGGCCCAGCGCGACAGCGGCACGTCGCTTGAAAAGCTCTCGTCGCGTTCGATCCGCAACCCGAACGGCAAGCGGACCGCCGCGATCTCACCCAGACTGAAATAGCCAAGCTCGGGGCAGCCGAAGCCCAAGTCAGCGAGCCCGAACAAGGTGTCGCCGTCGCCAGCAAGCTCGGTTGCGAGCCACGTCGCCGCGCCACACGGATTGAACAGTTTCAGGACCGGCGCGGGATCGTGCCCGGCCACGTCGCGCCGCGTCGAATTGGCGACCAGCTTCGCCCTCAGGGGAAGCGGAATGAGTATCTTTGCCACGTCCGTGCCTCCATCCCGCCCGCAAACCCCATAGGGCCCCCGGGCAAGCGGGGGTGGGCGGCGAGGAACGACCGGAGAGGCGCGGCAACGAGCGGCGGCGGCATCCGCAGGACCGCAACTGAAGTGGAGGAGCCGGCAGCGCCGGCTTGCCGCCGTCGCGGCCGCGCCTAGCAGGGAGCGCCGTCCATCCGCGCTTGGCCGGGGGCGACCAGGAACGCCGCGCGCCCCGGCGCGCGTCCGCTCGCACCGGCGGGCACCGCCGCCGCACAAAAACGGGCACCCCGAGCGAGGCGGCCGGGACAAGGTGCTGGGTCGGGCTTCGCTCGGGCCGACGTGCCGGATACGGCGCCAAAGGCCCGACGCGAAACCGGGCGCACCGGCCGGCCGCGCGAGCCGGAGCGCCCGCGGGGCCCAGCGCAGGAAGGCCGCACTCTGTCCGGTTGCGCCAGCAAGCCGGCAGTGTGCGTCCTCAGCCCCGCTCCGCGTTGCGGGGCGTTGCGGGGCGACCAGCCCCGCAGAAGGGGTATGGCGAGACGGTGGTTCGCCGTCAGGGGAAGGCTTTCCCCTCGCCTGTTTCGATCAGGTGGGGGGCGACATTAGCCGTTCTATTTCGACGGGGGACGGATCCGTCGCGACTAATCCCGCTCTTCAGCAGGTCAAACGGGCCGTGGGCATCGCCACTTGCCGAGAATAAAATTTACCGCTCGCGCTCAAATGTCTTCGTGACGCAAAAGCACGACCGTCCCGAAGGACAACAGCGCCTCTCTTAGTTCATCAGAACGAGTTGTGTTATTAACGTAAAATAGAATTTTGCTGTTCGGAAATTCTTCCTCGTTCGGCAAATCTTCATACGGGTCCACATTAATTTTTAGCTCAAAGTTTTCCTCGCCCATTTCACCACATGCAAAATATGGACCTCGGTGATAGCCGCTTTCACGCTCTTCCAACGTTATACCCACGCGCTCCGCAATGGTCTTAGCCTCTTCTAACGAGGAGGACTTAATTTCATAAAGGTCATAGATCGCCACCGGAAATTCCTTATTTCGGAAGCAAGATACTGGGAGCTCGCTTCGCTGCATCTTTCGCAGTTTGATAGATCATGAAATTCACGGGTCTACCTGCCGATTTACTCATCTGAGCAGCTAGATCAAGCAGTCCGAGTTGTTTCAAAGCTCGTTCACTTAACGGTCCGGTTCGAGTGCCCATCGACCGGAGCGGGATACCGGCACCCTTCGCCGCATTGAATATCGAATCGCCAGTAAGCGCGATGTCGAAGTCACTTACCCTGCCTTCGTCAAAGGGCGCACCGGTTTTGAAGCTCTTGCCGGTCACCGCGCTACCCTGAAGGATCGCCTGTGTATCGCGATAACCCGCTTGTGCTAATCCGCCATGCAGCTTGCCGCCAAACCGCGTGAAGTCTTCTAGGCTAGCAAAACCGCGAGGAAGCGCTCCTTTGACCACTTTTCGGAGGCCACCAAGGGCCGCAACGCCTCCTGTAAGCGCGCTTAGTCCGCCGAGAGCAAGGCTTCCGGCCAAGACAAACCCATCGCCTCCTGCTTTACCTTTCTCGACTGACCAGAGGTTGTCGCCCGTCATCTTGTCGGCGATGTAGCCAGACGCCTCATCCTTGAAATAGTCGAGCGCCTTGCCGGCAAGATATTTGCCAGGCGCCGCTACCGCGAACGCACCGTCTGCCAACGTCAAGGCAATTCCGACACCTGGGTGATCTGCAACAAACCGACCAACGCTCTGCTTGATCTTGTCACCTGTCTCGCCGACCCAAATCCCCGCGTTGTCAATCGTCGATCCAAACAGGTAATTGCGATTTCCCGTAACGGTGAGATCCCCCAGCGTGACAGCAGTACCATTTGAATTGAGATGATTCAGGAAGTCGGCGACGCCCGGATCGTCGCTATTCGCGTCAAGCATTGCGCGGGCCGCCCGATCAAAGTTCGCACGGGCCTTATCGCTGTCAGGGTTTTTCGCCGCTGCGAGGCCCGCTTTGCGATATGCCGCAACCTCCTCTGTATCGCCAAACTGATCCTCGAAAGCATCGGCGCTACGATTGACGCCGGCGCGGCGAAGGGCAACATCCTGACCGCTTCCTGCGACCACCCCTACCACTAAACTGCCGACAGTTTGCCCGATGACGTCGGGCAACGCGGCTATGAGATTATCGCCGAAGTCTGTACCGTCGATGACGCTGCGGGCAGCCGCGTTGGCGATGCCGCCGGCGCTGTTCGAGAGTACCTTACCCCCGAAACCACCCACGTGAATCGAGCTTGACCCCGCTGCGCCTATGCCTGCCGCCGCAACCCCTGCCCAATCGAACTTGGGCTGCAGCCCAGTTGCCACGGCGATCCCTTGGGTCAAGGCGCTGCCGACGGCGCCGTTGACGGCTGCTTGCACCACCCTGCTACTGACGCCAATACTGCCGGCAAGGCCCTTACTGCCAAATAGTCCACCGCTACCGATTCCGGCACTGACCGCGCCCGAAAGCGCCGAAAGCGCGACACCTTTCCAGCTGAATTTGTCCTGGATACCCGTCGCCACTCCGACGCCTTGGCTGGCGATCGAACCGATCGCGCCACCGATCGCGCCACCCGCAACCCACGCCGCCGTAGATACGCCAGCAACTGCTGTGCCCCCAGTCATGGCTCCCAAAACTGCTGAGAAGGGCTGCGCGGAGATCAGCGATGCCGCGCCAGCGGTCGCGATCGTCGTTACCGCGATCGCAATGACCGCGAGCAGGATCACGCCGAAGGTACCGCACTTGTTGCCCTTCTTGGGCGCCGCCTGGGGTTTGGGTGTGGTCGGCGAGGTTTCGCCGAACGCGTCGGACGGATCGTAGGGCTTGAAGGTCGACGCGCTGTTATGGACGTTGGTGATGCCGCCCGGCACGCGCAGCACCTGGCCGGCGGCTAGCTGGCTGTCGCCCGACAGGCCGTTGGCCTCGGCAATCTTGTACCACAGGTTGGGATCGCCCCATAGCTGCGCGGCGATCCCGGCCAGCGTGTCGCCCGCCTTGACCGTATAGGTGCCCGCATTATCGCCTTGCTCGTAGCTGTTGACCGGCGCGTAGTTCAGGTCGAAATCGGCATAGCTCGACCCGTAGTTCGCACCGCCGCGGAACGCGCCCGTGGTCCCGCTCGACGCCGGCGCGGTTCTCCTGGCGAGCGACGCGCCGTAATCCACGTCATCGGTGCCGTTATTGCCGACATAGCCGACCTGCCTGCCGTCGAAACGATACCATAGTTCGTGCGGATCGCCGCCCGTGGTCGGATCGTAGTTGAGGTCGGCTTCGTCGCGGCGAACCGCCTGGCCCATGGCGTCGTTGGTCACCGTCACCCAGCGTTCGCGGCCATCGACCACATGCGCGCTCGTGAACACGCCGGTTGGACTGTAGCTGTAATAAGTGTGAAAGGTCGTGCCGGGCGTGTGATAGCTGTCGGGCGTGACATCGACCTGGGTCTGTACCGCCCCATCATACCAGTCATAGGTGGTGGCGGTCTGCTGGGTCGCCTGGAAGGTGGAGTTCTTGTAGGTGTTGGTCGTGGACGACGTCACCGCACCCAAAGCATAGGCGCTCCCAGACCCGAACTGGTTGGTGGTGTCGGTCTGGATGATGTCCGAGCCCTGATGATAGATATCGGTCTCGTTGGTCAGCCGGCCGCCATTGTCATAGGTGATGGCTCGGTAGTTCGCGATCGCTGAGGTCGGGACGTTGTAGAAATAATTGTAGGACGGCCCGGCATAAGCCGAGCCGTCGCCCAGATACTCGATCTGGATCGTCAGCCGGCCCATCAGGTCATATTGGTACGCGCCCTTGAGCGCCGCGGTCGCCGGTGGCGCGGTGGGCGTGACGGTGCCGTCGCCATTGTCGGTATAGCTACCATCGGCGACCTTGACCGTGAAAAGATTGCCGGCCGCGTCGTAATTATATTCCTCGCGATGATCGGCGGTGTAATCCTGGCTGACCCAATTGCCGGTATTGCCGCCCCAGCCGCCATAAGCGTTGGGATCGTACGCATTGGGATCCCAGATCGTGGCCGTCTCGGTGGTCGTTCTGGTCGCCGACGTACGCTGGCCCGCCAGATCATAGGTCAGATCGACACCGGTCGCGCCGCGCACGATCTGACCGCCCGACAGCTGGCCCTTCGACGTCAGGATGCGATTCATGCTGTCGTAGCGATACCAGCTGTCCTGCCCGCCGGTGTAGCTGGTCACCGCACCCTGCGTGTCGAGATAATGGAAGGTAGCGGTCAGGTGGCGGATGTTGCCGACCGCGTCGAAGCTCCGCGTGATGCTTGCCGACGGCGTGACCGACGAACCGGTACCTGCCGCCGCGGCGCCGCTCTCCGCCCACGCCGTCATCCGGCCGAGCGCGTCATAGGTCGCCGTCGCGTTCTCGGTCGTCCAGGAACTCTGGTCGAACTCGCTGTAGGAACCGGTCTCGTCGCTATAGGTGTTCCATTTGCCGGTTTCGCGGATCGCGACTTCGGTCAGCTTCGATCCCCGCTTGTCATAGCCATAAGTGGTGCGAAGATCGTCATATTCGGTCTGGTTGCCGAGATCGGTCTGGCCGACGACGACGGTCCCGACCAGCCCGGTGTTGAGATAGGTATAGACCGTCTTGTCGAGCGATCGGCTGACCAGCCGGCCGGCCGAGTCGTAGCTGATATTGTTGGTCCGGCCGTTATTGTTGCCCATGTCGGTATGGCTGACGAGGTGCCCGAACGCATCGCTGACGTCGGTGGTGTGCCGGCCGTTCTGGTAGGTGGTCAGCTGCGTATAGGTCCCGAACGTGCCGAGACCGGTGGTCACGCCGTTGGCGTTCCATGAGTAGGTGGTCGAGGTGACGTCGCCGCCGAACACGCGCTCGCTGACGACGCGGCCCTGCACGTCATAGTCGGTCGTCTCGGTATCGGGCGTCGTGTTGTCCGACAGCTTGAGCTGATTGTTGCTGTGCTTGATGCGCTGGCCGAGCGCGTCATAGGCATAAGTGTCGACCAGCCCGCCATAATGACTGACCTGGGTCAGGCGCCCCATCGCGTCATAGGTGTTGTTGGTGACGCGGCTGATTTCGTCGGTGACCTTTCGCAAGTCACCGAAGACGTCATAGCCGTTCTTCACGACGCCGCCGTCGGGATGGTATTCGTTGACCACCAGCGCGTCGGACTGGCCATAGCCGGTGCCCGCCAGGAGCGCGCGCGTGACGACATTGCCGTTGGCATCCATCTGGCCGATCAGGCGCCCGCTGGCATCGTAATAATAATATTCGGTCGGGGTCGCGCTGGTATTGTCGACACCGTTCGCACCGGTGACAGTGGTGGTCGGGTGCTTGACCGACAAGGTGCGGCCCATCGTGTTATAGGCATAGATCGTGGTGTAATTGAGCGCATCGGTCTGGGTCGCGACCTCGCCGAACGCGTTATAGGCCAGGCTCGTCGTGAGATCGGTCGGCGTCCCGGTCGTTGTCAGCTGCCGCTTCGTCTGGACCGTCGACAGCGCCTGGTTGCGCGCGTCGTACGATGTCAGCGTCGCATTGACGCCGTCGATATAGCTTCCGCCAATCGCCGCACTGCCGTTGGCGGTCACGATCGAGAGCACATTGGTCAGGGTCTGGTTGACCAGGTTGACGCCGGCTTTGCCCTCGTCGTCAATCTCTGCGGTCTGGTTGCCGTTGGCGTCGTAGAGGAAATAGCGCCAAACACCGTTCGAGGCGTTGGTCGCCTCGAGCCGGCCGGCATTGTCGTAGCGATATTGATCCTGGACGACGCCGTTCAGGCTGCGGCTGGTCGCCTCGCCATGCGCGTTATAGGCGATGGTGGTAACGTCGCCGGCATCGCTGAAAACACCGCCCGAGACCGTGGCGAACGCCTGGCGGGTAAGGTTGCCGTTGAGATCATATTGGTAGGAAATGCCTTCGTGCAGGATCGTGCCGTTGGACTTGGCGCGATCATAGGCATCGCCGATCTTGCGGCCGGCGAGATCGTAGAAATAGGTGTGGGTCGAGGCCGCACCCGTCGGATCGGTCATCGACTGCAGGCGCCCGCCCGCGCCATAGGCATAGGTCGTGACGCGCGCCGAATTCTGGACGGTACGAACCACATTGCCCAGCGCGTCATAGGAATAATCCAGCCCACCCTGGACAGTATTGCCGGCATAATCGGTGAACGACGCGCCCGCCGTATGGGTGAGCCGCCCGGCCGCATCATAGGTATAATTGGTAGCGTCGTGCGCGGAGCTGCCGGTATTGGCGGCGGCCTCGGTCTTGCTCAGCACCTCGCCCAGCGCATTATAGGTGTAGGTCACCGTCGAGGAGCCATTGGTGACCAAGGTCAACGCACCGGTGGTGGCGGTCGGGTTGATCGTCCAATAGGTGAGCCCGGTGCGCGTCTCGGTCCAGCGTCGGCCCATCTTGTCGTAGCTGAAGTTGGTGGCCCGATCGGCATCGACCGCACCAGTGCCGAGCAACGAAGGTAGGCCGGCGGCGGTGGCGCTGGCCAGGGTGGCTGCCGTCACGCTGCTCGCGACCTTGTTGGCGTAGCGGGTCTCGCCCAGCACATTGCCGTTGGTATCGAGCGTCCAGCTCGTCAGATAGCGGCCGGCGTCGACCTGGGCGGTCTTGCGGCCGAGCTTGTCATAATAGCTGTAGATCACCCCACCATTGGGATCGGTACTGGTGACGACGTTGCCATTGGCGTCATAGCTATAGGCGGTCGTGAAGGTCGTGCTGGCATTGGTGGTGTAGGTCGAGCCCACCAGCTTGCCGGTCATCACCCCGGTTACGACCGTCGATCCCAGCTGGCCAAGCTTGTTGTAGTTGCTGGTGGTTTGACGGAACGTGCCCGCGGGTGCCGCCGGCGGCGTACCGCCCGGATTGGCCGGCAAGCTGCCGAGGGCGGCGTCATAGGACTTGGCGACGACCGTGCTGCCGGTGCCCGCAACGATCGTATAGGCGAAGGTCGAGTAGCCGCCGAGGGGAGCGATCTGCACCGTGACGCGGTCGAGATCGTCATAATAATTGAGCGTCCGGGCGCCGGCGGCGTCCTTGACCTCGATCACATTGCCGCGGCCATCATATTTGTAATATTCCACAGGGCTGACAAGGCCGGTATTCGTGGTGTTCTGGACCTGCGGCAGGTGCTTTTCGAGGACGCGATCGAGCTTGTCATAGACGTATGTCGTGACGCGCGTCTCGGCGAGGCCGGGTGCTTCGGTATCCGAGACCATGTTGCCGCGGGCGTCATAGCCGTAGGAATGACTGGTATAGCTCGCCGCCACCTGAGTACCGGCCGAGTTGAACACCGGGGCATTGACCACGATTGTGCTCAACAGCCCGCGACGGTCATAGCTATAAGTGGTGATGAGCCCGAGCTTGCCCTGGTTCTGCGCTACCTGGCCAAAGGCGTTGTAGCTATTCTCTTCCCAGTTGTTGAGCGCGTCGGTGGTGCGCTTCAGACGGCCAAGCTTGTCATAGGTGAACTGGGTGACAGCGTCCGCCGCATCCGGCGCGAAGGTCGGCAGCGTCGTCGTGCTTCCCGCATCGCCTGTCCTGGCGCCATAGCGTGTGGCCGCCTGGAGGTCGCCGAACACCGTGTAATCATATTTTGTGCCGTAATTCTCGGCGTCCCGGACCAGCGTGACGCGGCCCAGCGTGTCGTAATAGCTGTAGGTGATGCCGCCCAACGGATCGGTCGTCTTCACCAGCTCGCCGAACGCATTATAGTCATAATGGGTGACGTTGGTCAGCGCATCGGTTTCGGTCAGGACGTTGCCAGCGCGGTCGTACGTCCAGGATGTGCTGGCACCCGTTGCGTAAGTCTCGCTGAGCTTGTTGCCGAACGCATCATAGCTGAACGTCGTGGTCTGCTGTTCGGGCGCGCCATTGGCATCGGTGCGCGAGGTGACACGTCCGGCGGCGTCATATCCATAAGCCGTATCCGCCTGGTCGGGTGTATTATACGCTTTCTGGACCGTCGCCAGCGTGCCATTGGCATTGTAGAGATAGCGCGTGACGTACCCCTCGCCATCGGTCGTCGTCCAGACCCGGCCGTCCATGTCATAGCTGGTGGCGGTGGCCGCGTAGGTCCCGGACACGAGCGCGGGTATATCGGTGACAAGTGTGGTATCGCTGACGGAAGCAAGCGACACCGGATTGTCCCAGCGTACTGTCCCGACCTGCCGGTCCTCGGCGTCATAATCGTACCGCGTGACATAACCCTCACCATCGATCGTGAAGGTCAGATCACCGCGCGCATCGTAAAAGCTCCGCGTGACGCGGTTGTTCGCATCAGCGGCATGCGCCGACGCAAAGGTCGCCGGCGTCGATCCATCCCAGGCGGTCGCATAGCGCACCGTCTTGGTGACGTGGCCCATCGTGTCATAGGTGAAGGCGGTGAAGCCATTGGCCGGATCGATCGCGTAGATCAGGTTCTCATCGGCATCATAGACGGCCTGGCTGACCCGGTTGGTGCTGCTCGAGGCGATACCGGCATTGGTGATCGCCGTCTGCATGTTGGCGACCGTCCAGACCGATGGCGGCGTGATGACGCCGTCATAGGTCGTCGTCTTGGTCGCCTTGCCGTCGATGACGTCTGCGCCCGACGAATAGAAATATTCGGTGACGTGGTTCTGCGCGTCGACCACGTACCTCAGCTGCCCGTTATTGTCGTAGACATAATGGGTCGTGCGGTCGGCAGAACTCGTGCCCAGAGCCAGTGTGGCGAACGGCGCGGTGGCACCGTTGGCGGGCTTGTTCGCATAGGCGGTCTCGGCGACCTTGAACCCGCCGGCGTCATAGGTGACGGTCGACAGATACCCCTCGCCGTCGAGCGTCCCCACCACGCGACCGGTCTTGTCGTAGAAGATCCGCGACGTCTTGTCGTGAACCGGATCGGCGATCGGCGTCGGCAGGAACGGTGGCTGGTCGGCCTGAGCCGCGCTCGCCGTACTCACCATCGGCTCGATCATCGAGAATGACCCGGTGCCTGCAGCCGAACTGGTCATATAGACCTCAAGCCGTGCGCTGATCGCGCCGACGGGAACGGTCGCAAATCCGGAAATCCTGGTATTGAAGGCGGCGGCACCGCTGATCTGGCCGATTGTGGTGGTCGGCAGCGAGTTGCCGTTGGCATCGCGCCAGTTAAAAACGAAAGTCAGCGCGGAGACCGCTCCGGTCGCTTCGAAACCGGCGCTCGCGGCCAACCGCTCGCCAGCGGCAACGGGGAACCAGTTGTTGGCATCGGTCGAGATCGACGCGACTTGGCCGCTCGCGGTGGCGGTGAACCCGGTCCTTATATACGCGCGGCCACCCGTTGTTCCGGCAGAAGGCGAACCGCCGTTCACGATATTCTGGGGATTGTAGCCGGTCATCCATCCGGCCGTGCCGTCGAACTGACTGTTGCTGACCCGGTTCAGCGCTTCGCTGGAATTGGTATAGCGAGGCGTCAGGACGATCGACGCGGCGGACAGGGTGACGGCGTCGTTCACGGCCGCGCTGCCGACGCCCTTGAGATAGAAGAACGCGCTAGCGCTGCCCGCTGTAGCGAAGGTGCGCGTGATGCGGACACGCGTGTCGGCATCGGTCTGGAGCCCGCTCAACGCGACCGGATTACCATTCTGCATGCTGATGGTGCCCTGGCCCGACAGGATCGTGGCGGTGACATTCGTGTTGTCGCCCCAGCCCTGGCTGCCAGCGTTAAACCCGAGCGCGTCGGTAAGGGTGGCACCTGATCCTCGGACGGTAATATCCCAGGTCAGGGTATCCCCGGCGGCAACCGCGAAATTACCGGCCCACAAATAGGCGCCAGCCGCCGTTGCTTTGAATGTATAGGGCCCCGTTCCAGTCGGGGCAGCGAGGCCAGTCCGCCCCCACTGGCTGTTATCCGACAGATCGGGCTTGAGGTTGATCGCCGACACTCCAGCCTTGAGATTTGCGATCTGTGTGGCGGTCAGCTTGTTAGCATAGGCCGTTGTGCCGGTGAGCTTGCCCGAGGTGTCATAGCTATAGGCAGTCGCCTCTCCCGCCCCGTCGATCGTCTCGATCGTACGGCCGGCCTTGTCGTAGAAGTTGAACGTCCAAAGGCTGCTGGCTGAATCGGCCGGACGATTGCTTACGAAATCGAATGTCGTCGGCGCACTCTGCAGTGCGGACAGTTGTGTGGAATTGAGCGCTGTCGCGTAGCGGACCGTCGCGATGACGCGGTTGTCAGCATCATATTTATATTCGACGACATTGCCGGCCTGGTCGATATCGGCAATCTTCCGGCCAACCGCGTCATATTCCATGTACGACTTGTGGTTGGTTGCATCGGTTACAACGCGGACCCTGCCGAGCTGGTCGTAGTCATAGGTCGTGGACGCGGCGACCGCCTGGGGATTGGGGGACGTCTTGACGATGTTGGACGCCGACAGGATGACGGCATCGTTGATAGCCGCACTACCTACACCTTTGAGATAGAAGAACGCACTGGCGGTCGTTGCGGTCGTAAAGGTGCGAGTGATGCGGATACGCGTATCGGCATTGGTCTGGAGCCCGCTCACCGTAAGCGGATTGCCATTCGGCGCGGAGATCGTGCCCGGGCCCGACAGGATCGTCGCGGTGACATTGGTGCTGTCGCCCCAACCGCCAGTGCCCGCATTGAACCCGAGCGCGTCGGTAAGGGTGGAGCCGGCACCCCGGACGGTAACTTCCCAGGTCAGGGTATCCCCGGTGGCAACCGTGAAATTACCGGCCCATAGATAGGCGCCAGCCGCCGTCGCGGTAAACGTATAGGGGCCAGTTCCAGTCGGGGCAGCGAGGCCAGTCCGCCCCCACTGATTGTTGTTCGAGAGGTCAGGCTTCAGATTAGGGCTGACCGTGGACGCCGCCAGCCGCGTTGACGCAATGAGTTCGCCGGCCTTGTCGTAGGTCGACGTCTGGGTCAGGCCATTCGCCAGCGTGACGATTGTCTTCGCGTTGGCATCGTCGAACAGGACATTGGTCGTCCCGCCCTGGATGTCGACCGACGCCAAGACACGCCCCAGCCCGTCATAGACGAACGTTTCCGCGGTCCGGCTATAATCCTGGCGCGACAGGAGCTGCCCCGCCTGGTCATAGGTGTAAGTTGTGAGGCTGTATCCGTTAGCAGTCGAGGGTGTCCCGGGGCTGGTCGAAGCGGCATAACCGACCACGGTCTTGATGTTCCCGCGAGCGTCATAGGTGGTGTAGGATTGATCCACGGCGCTCTGGTCCGCCGCCGAGAGGTGCAAGACCCAGTCGTTCATCTGAGTGAACGTCGGCGCCACGTCCTGGCCGAGGCCACTCACATCGTAGATTGGCCCGACATATGTCAGCGTGAACGATTCGCCGGCCTGGACGTAGCGATGCTCGACGACATTGCCGTCGGCGCTGATCTCGAACGCCAGCCGATCATAAGTGTCGTAGACGTAACGCGTCGTATGCTGACGGCCGCTCCCCGACTGGTCGTCACCCGTCACCCGTTCGGTCAGCAACTCGTTTTTCGAACCGTAGGTGCGGGTGGTGACATTGCCGAGCGGGTCGGTGATGATCGTCGCCTTGCCGTTGACGAACGTCGCATAGGTCGTGGTGCCACCGAGCGGGTCGACCACGCTGGTGAGGTTGCCGATCGCGTCATAGGTAAACTTCGTCACCTGGGCGGCGAGGCCCGTGGAAGCCGGCGGCGCGGTGATCGTGGTCAGGTTGTCATTGGCATCGTAATCGAGCCGGGTCACCTGGCCCGCCGCGTCGGTGACGGTCGAATAGCCGGTATAATAATCGATCGTGGTGACGCGCGAGACACCCGTCGCGACCGCCTGGGTCAGGGTGTGGACCCGGTTCGATCCGTCATAGCCAATCGTCAGCGACGAGCCATCGGTCTCGGTGATCGTCGACACCATCTTGGTCGCGCCGACATAGCTGTAGGTGGTGGTATAGGTCTTGCCGTCGGCGACGCTGTTGTCGCCTGGAGTGAGGTCCACCGTCACCGTCGAAAGGCGGTTCGAGCCGTCATACGTATAGCGCGTGCGCGTCAGCGTCTTCGCGGTATTGCTGACAAGGTCCTTATAGCTCGTCGTGATCTGGGTGATGTTGTTGCCCGACCAGCTGTACTGGAGATATTGCGTCCCGCCGCCGATCGTGTCGGTAATCGTAACCTTGTCGAGATGGCTAGTGGTGCCGACGTAACTGAAGGTCAGCGCGTTGCCGCTGGTGTCGGTCTGCCTGGTGATCAGCCACTGGCTTCCCGACACCTGACCATAGGTCTCGGTCACCTGGCTGTCGCCATCGGTCCAGGTCCAGGCCGCCGTCCCCGCATTCCAAGTCAGCGTATCATACGCTCCCGACCCGTCTTTCCCGACATAGGCGTTCTTGGTCGTGTCCCAGGTGTAGGTGATCTCCGAGCCATCGGCCGACACGCGCTTGATCGTGCTGTTGAGCGCATTCTGACTGCCGGTCAGACCGTAGACCCGCCGGTCGGTCGACTGCCGCCAATTGTCGCCATTCTCGTCGGAAAGGTCGCCCAGGCTGTTATAGGTCCGGGCAACCGATGCATCGAGACCCATCCCGACCAGCATCTCGTCCTTCTGCTGGATCATCAGATTGCCGGTCGCGGCGTTCAGGAGCACCTGTTCGGCCGAACGGCCGAGCGACGCGCCGCCGAGCAGCCCCGACCTTCCGAGCACATTGCCCGATCCACGCTCGGCACCCGCACCAAGACCCGTGAAAATCGCTACCATCTCGCTACCCCAGCTCAAACCAGGCAGGGCACACCCCACCGTTCACAAGCCTTGTCGGGACGATCCGGCGATAGTTTAGGAAAAAATCTTCGCGGCGACCGGGAACGGACGGCGCTACCATCAGCGCTCCCGAATATCTTTCTCTCGTTGGTTCACGCTCGCGAAAAAGAGCGACGATAGCCTGAGGGATTGCAACGGGGCGTTCTTCACCCCACGCCGACGAGCGCGGCTAGAGCCAGCGTGCCACGCCGCCATGCCAGGAACAGGTGCCTCGCCGGTTCTCGCTGAAACTCCACGAACCGTCCCGGCAGCGCGCGCTGGCACCAGCCGGCGCCCGGACGGATTGCATCGGGCGGTGCACGCGATGACCGCTGCGCGCGGTGTAATAGTCCGACGATCCATAGCGATAGCCGTAGCGATCATGCTGCCGAGCGTCGGCCGCCGCAGGCGCCAGCAAAGTGGCCAAGGCAAGTGCTGCAAAAAGAAACCGCATCATCCCTCCCCTATTGTCCTCTGTTGATCACCCAATCTTCGCAGCGATCTCGAAGCAGACGAATGGTCCTAACCTTTACTCGCTCTCACGGGCCGAACCTCAGCTGTCTCATCCACGGACAAATTCGAGAACCAGACAATCGCCGTCTACATCCTCGCCATCGCGATAGACGACCCGCCGCCAGCCGCGCGTCAGACGATAGCGATAGGTCATATCGCTGAACCCGTTGACGCCAATATCAAGGGTCATACCGTTGAACCAATGATCAAGACGGACGGGACTGTCGCTATAGTGGGCCCACAGACTATCGACCTCGGGGGTCGCAAAATTGTCGGCCTTCACCGGCGAATTCTCAAAGTCGCTCAATAGCACGATGTCGAGAAGCCGCGGCATATTCGACGTCGAAGGCACGCTTGCATTCTGGCGGTCGACATATTGGGGCAGGATCGCCGAGTTGAGCTGCCAGCTCATCTGATAGCGCGTGCCGCCAGCAACGCTCGCGCGGGTCACAGCGAGCCCGTCAGGTGAAAAGCCGGACCGGCCGCCGGCCGCGGGCTCACTGTCTGGCGGCACGCCCATATAGAGTATCGCGTTATGCGCATCGTCGAGCGGCAGCAATACAAGCGGTCCCGTGGACACACCGTCATTCTCCCTCTCCACCGGTGGCCCAGCGCGCGCAACGAAAGACAACAGAGTCAAAGCGCGATTCCCGACCAAGACCGCTGGCGGCTCGCGCGGCACGCCACCCTGCGAGCTTTCATCATTATCGCGCTCGGCTGCTTCATCCGCCCGAATGGCACCGAGCAGCTTCGGACTCGCACTGGTGAACGACCAACGGACATCGAGGCTCATCAGCGGTTGCCCAGCGATAATGATCTGGTTCGTCCGCCGGACGCTGTCGGCGAGCAAACTTTGCTTACTGGCCAAGAGCTGGGTCCGGGCTTCGGTAAACCTGAAATTGCTTGCCTGGAAACCGGCTATCGTCCGATTGAGATTCTTCTCGATATCGCCTTTCGCAAGCGCAAGCATGGCGCTGGTGTCACGCCGCCACCGCGCCTCCTGTTCGAGCAATGCCTTGCGCTGCTTCTCGGCGATTTGTCCCGCCCGCTCGCTTTCCTCCCGGATTGAAACCCGCAGGAGCTCGGAGGCGATCGTCCCCGACATTCCGACCAGTGACACCCCGAGTGCCAGCCAGCCGGCTGGCGTCAACCGTTTGACGATCCTGCCCTCGACCTCTCGCGACGCCTTGAACATCTGAGAGAGGACGGCGCCGACGAAGGTCGTCACGCCGCCCGCTATAGTGAATGCCGTCAAAGTTGGCTGAGAATCCACGCCCCTCCAAAATCTCGCGAAAGGTCTGTCCAGCAGAGCACCGCAGCTGGCTCAGTATCGGACGACGCCTCCCCGGCAAAAATCTGACAGCCATCTCGAAAATCCAGGAGAAAAGGCCATCTTATCAGTAATAACGATGCCTATATAGTCAAATTGCGCCATGTCCGTCCATAGAGCACAGGAACTATTAGATCCATTCTGGATCAATCCACTGGCGGAAAACCACAGACCACTGCTACGATACACATATCATCAGCCGAATCGGCTTTAGATCGCGTATCCCAAAGTAAATGCTAAGCAACGCTGGCGCCTCCGTTTTGAGGGGCCGGTTGAATCTTGTTTAGCCGACAAGCCCGGGGGAAACATGGCGCAAACCTATCCACGGCCTGCCGTCCGCGCCCTCAAGGTGTACGCCTTTGATCCGCAGGCGTCGGTGACTCTGGCCACCGCGATGGACAACGACTTTGTGGTTGAATTGCCTTGGGAGGAGCGTTGGGAGTCGCCTCTCGAGAAAGGCCCGGTCAACGATTATGTCGAGGTCATCGACATCGATCCCGCGGCCGGTCTCTTCTACGAGCCGGTTGATCTGAACGACAATGTCCTGCTGGCGCAAGGCAGTCTCGCTCCCTCCGAGGGTCGTCCACAATTCCATCAGCAGATGGTGTTCGCGGTGGTCATGCGAACCATCCGCGCATTCGAGCGAGCGCTTGGAAGAACGGTTCTCTGGGCTCGCGACGATGATGTGTCGAACTCTGATACCGGCCTGACGCCAGTCGAGCGCAACTTCACCAAACGCCTGCGAATCTATCCCCACGCGCTGCGCGAGGCAAACGCCTATTACAGCCCGGCTAAGCGCGCGCTGCTGTTCGGTTATTTTCGTGCTGATGCCGTTGCATCGGATATCCAGGCGAATTGGGTCTTCACTTGCCTGTCACAGGACATCATTGCACACGAAACCACGCACGCGATCCTACACGGCATGCGACAGCGTTCGATCGAGCCGAGCAACGTCGATGCGATGGCATTCCATGAGGCGTTTGCCGACATCATCGCTCTACTCCAGCACTTCTCGATGAAAGGCGTGGTGCGCCATTTGCTCGGCGCAAGCCGGGGATCCTTGCGCGAACCTGGTCTGTTGACGGGCCTCGGTGATCAGTTCGGCCGGGCAACCGGCCGGCGAGGCGCGTTGCGTTATGCGCTCGAGGAACTGACGCGCAGGGCCGAAGAAGCCGGCGCGGACGGCCAAAGTCTAGTGTCGGCCGCCGCCACGCTCGACAGCGTTGTCGATGCCCACGCCCGAGGTGGATTTCTCGTCGCGGCCGTGTTCGACGCGTTCGTGACGATTTACGAGCGCCGAACCGCCGATCTCATGCGATTGGGCAGGCCAGTCTCCGCCGACGATGGCCTGCATCCCGATCTCGTGGCGCGACTTGCGGACGAGGCCGCGAAGGCTGCAGACCAGGTCATGCGGATGTGCGTACGCGCGCTCGATTACGCGCCGCCGGTCGATCTTAGGTTCGGCGAATATCTGCGCGCTATTATCACCGCCGATACCGATCTCGTCCCCAACGATCCGCTGCTCTACCGGATCGCGTTCATCGAGGCGTTCAAGCGTTGGGGGATCACGGTGCCGGGCTGTATCTCTATGGCCCCGGACAGTCTGTTGTGGGACCCACCCCAACTCAGCCAATATCCCGAGATTGTCAGACTGGCCCAGGAGCTGAGCGGCGCCCCGTTGCAGGATCCCGGCGACGCGCTCAACCTGCGCTTCACCGACCTTCTCAGCCGATTGCAATTCGGTGTCTCGTTCGCAACGCAGACCGATCGGCCCGAGCGACACACTGTAGGGCCGGCCTATCTGCAATCAGACTTTATGGGCGAAGCAACTACTGATCTCGGTCCGCAAGCGGCCAGCCGGAACCTGCGCGATCTCTCGATGGAGATCGTACTCCATAATCAAAAGGCCATTCACGCATGGTTCGACGGCAATATGCCAGACGATGAGGATTGGGAACGCCTGCTCGGCATGCGCCTCCTGCCGGATGAACGCTCGCAACGAGGTTTCGTCAATGCATCGCCACTGCGCTCTTTGTCAGTCAAGGGAAAGTCGAGCGAGCCCTCGCCTGCCGATGAGCCCGCCTTCGAGGTGCATTCTGCGCGCATCTCGCGCCGCACCGGCCCGGACGGTCACGAACTGCACTTGCTCGTCGTTCAAATGACGCAGAGGCGTCGGGCCTATTTCGACCCCAGAGAGCAGGACCAGGCGGATGCCGGCGATATCGGCGAGATCGGCGCCAAGCGATGGGAAAATCCAGATTTTTGGTTTCGTGGCGGCGCGACGCTCCATGTCGATCTGCGCGACGGGCGCCTTCTGCGCATCATCCGCAAACGGATCGACAACGCCGACCGCCTGAAAGGGGAGCGCGCTTTCCGGACGGGTGAGACGACCGGCACGCCGCCGTCATTCGGAGACGGCACTGAGCCGTTCGCCTTCCTGCACAGGAGCGCGTGAAATGGCTCGCCCTGCGACGCCGGCGAATGCCGCACCTGAAGCCGCGCCGGCCGACACCGGCCTTCAAGTATATGTCCGAATGTATCGCGCGCTCGATCCCGCTCAGGCCTATCGGGGCATGCTCGGGGATTGCTTCCTCATCCGGTTGGTCGATGGTCAGCGCCGGTCGCATATCATGATCGATTGCGGAATGCTGATGGGCAGCGCCGACGCGGTCACGCGCTTGAAGCATATCGCCAAGGACATCGTCTGCGAAACAGGCGGCGATGAGGCACGCCCGGGCGAACTCGACTTGCTCGTCGTCACGCATCGCCACTGGGACCACATATCGGGCTTCTCGCAAGCAGCGGACATCCTGCTCGATCAGGCGCATCTTCGCATTGCCAACCTCTGGCTGGCGTGGCCCGAAAAGGATGGCGATCCGCAGGCTGCACGCTTGTGGGCGGGCCTCGACAAGGCTGGATTCGCACTGGCGGCGCTGGGCGAGCGCGTCGGATCCGACCCCGGACTCCAGGCGCTCGACGGAAGCAAGACTATCCGCGCGCTCAACAATTTCCTGGGGGATGCCGACAACGTCAGTAAACACCTGAAAGGCGGCGACATAATGACCGCGCTGAAAAAGAGCGCGATCCGTGTGGACTTTCTGGAGCCAGGCGCGGTTCTGCCCACACCGCGGGTCTCGACGGACGCGCCCAGTATCCGGGCCTATGTGCTGGGCCCGCCGCGCGATGAAAAGCTGTTGGCCAAGGACGACCCGTCGAGCGGCGCCGCGCAGGAAACCTATCTTGCGTCATCGAGCCTGAGCGATGCCATCCTAAGTTTCGCGCGGCCCAATGATCACGATGCGGGCTCCGAAGTACCATTCGCGCCGCAATATTGCGACATCGAGATCGACCAGCTAGCGAATGACATCGCGCACGACGTGGCCCTATTGGACGATCGCGCGTGGATCGCCGATCACTACTATCGGCTTCCCGGCGTCGCCGCGACGCGGCAGGACATGCTCAACCGCCGGCAGGTCGACGAGGACTGGCTAGGTGCGGCAAGCGCGCTGGCGATGAAGCTCGACAGCCACATCAACAATACCAGTCTCGCGCTGGCCTTCGACCTCCCTGACGGCACTTCAATGTTGTTCGCTGCAGACGCCCAGGTCGGGAATTGGCTGTCGTGGCATAATCAAACCTATCGCGACGAATCCGGTACGGAGCACACCGCCGAGCAGATCCTGAACCGCACACGCTTCTACAAGGTCGGTCATCACGGCAGCAAGAATGCAACACTCGACAAATTAGGCCTGGCGATGATGGCCCGGGGCGATCTTGTCGCCGCCATCCCGACCGACGAGGCTTTCGGCAAGACGCAAGGCAGCGGCTGGCAGATGCCCAATCCGCGCGTCGAGCAGGCCCTGTTCGATCGGACCCGCGGCCGCATCATGCGCAATGACCGACGGTATACGCCCGCCGACCGCGCACGCGATCCTCGTCTGGCCGAGGTACCGCAAGAGTTTTTCGACAAGCTGACCGACGACGATCTCTACCTCGAATATCGCGTGCTCTAACCCTTCCCGGTTGAAAGGATTGCCATGACCACCTTGTCCGAAGCCCGCGAACTCATCGCGACGACCGCGTTGCCCGCAGTCGAACGGTTCATGGCCGACGCGCCGGCGGCGGGCACCGGTTTACCCACCTTCGATCCGCTGAAGGACCAGACGCTCGTCATTGGATCGGATATCGTCTCGTTCACCGTCGGCGTGGAAGCCGATTTTCGTCAGGCCATTGCCGACAGCGCCCTGTTTGCTCAGCTCGCCGCCCTTCACAAGGTTGGCGACAAGGCCGATCCGATGGATTTTTTCGACGCCTATTTTGCTGCGCTCATGGGTCTCGGCTGGATCGTGCAGTCGCGCAACACGTCGTCACTCGATACCAAACAAGACGGGTTCGATGTCCATGAGGCAATCATCGGCGTCGTTACGGCTGCGCTGGGACCAATTAAGGGAGCGCTTGACGCAGTTTTAATCGTGCTCAACGGGCTCCACAAAATGGCGGCCGATGCTCCTTTCATCACTTTGTTCAACAAGCGCAGCGCGCGTGAAAAGATCGGAAAATTCCAGTGCACTGGCGTGAGCCATGATCCGGCGCATGGTCTGGTTGCTCAAGTCGCTGCCTTTGGCCTCATGGCAGATCAGGTGATCACCCAGATCCTCTTCTTCAAGCTGGAGAAACACCAGACGTCGTTACGGAGCAGCGTCGGGGAATTGTCGATCGATACCGAGGCACTTAAGGGCATCAAACCTAATCTCGCCGCCAAGGTGCAAGCCTATCGAAACGCCTTCGTCGCCGACACCGAGCTCGGCCCGGTCGATCAGGGCTGATCTGGATGGCTATTTGTCCGTTCGCCGAATGGCATTTGATCAGCGGGTCGTCAGGCGCCTATACCGGCGGGCCTTTCAAGATCGTCCATCATACTACGGAAGGCTCGACAGCGGAGGCAGCTCTGTCTGCTTTCAAGGCGAAGAAGGCGGATCCGCATTTCACGGTGGATTCAGCGACGATCTATCAACATATCGACACGAATGTCGCCTCGCGCGCGCTCCGTCACCCGACAGGCACGCCGGAGACCAATCGCGACAGCGCAGTCCAGATCGAACTCGTCGGCTTCGCCGGCGCGCCCAAGAACAAGCGAGCGTTGGCCAACCTCGCCCGCTTGTGTCGCTGGATCGAGCAGGAGCATGGCGTGCCGCGAGTCTGGCCGGCTGGACCGCCCAAGCCGGCGAAAAATGGCGCCGATCCCGGCGGGCACAAGCGCGATCAGGCGATCTGGGATACCAAAGCCGGTCATTACGGGCATTGCCATGTGCCAAATAATATCCATTGGGACCCGGCCTATACTGCGATCGAGGCAAGCTACGTGCTGGCCGCCGAATTCGACGGCAGTGGTCATTTGACCAACCCGGACCATCCCTCCGTCAAGGCGCTCGCCAATCACGCCCTCGGCTTCGCCCTCCGATCACCTGACGCGATGGTGGATCACCTCGATGGCGTCGGCGAGAATGGCAAGTAGCGCCCACCCTGCGGCCAGCGACGCCGCGTCACTCGACCGCGAAAAATTCGAGCTCGAGCGCCGGCGTATCGCGCTCGAGGAAAGCTGGCCGCGCAAATGGGGGAGCAACTTCATCAGCGCGGCGGCGACTATTGCGGTCGGATGCATCACCGCGGGTATCCTGAGCGGATAGAACGATGCCGCGGCTGTTCGTTGCTTAGATCGGATCGCCGTACATCGCCTAGCAATTCGGCGTCGAGAATCCGCCGATCATTTCCATGCCAAGCGAAATGACCGAGGAAGGCCCAATCGTCCTCGAGAATAGCGGACACCGACTGCTGAAGATGCTGCGATGGGGCTTTCCGCCGCATCCTGCCAGAGGTCGGGCCGATGCAGGGGAAAACGTGTCTCCATCAAAAGTTAGGCGTGACCCCAAATCACTCTATTCGTTGGTCGACTGTACAAACAACCAGATTGGATGTGTTTCGATTTACTCGAATCGAAGCGAAGTCGTAAATCGGCCCAGTGACGTGGCAATTGATTCAACAATTGCGCAGTCTGCAAATGAGGCATCCTCAACTTTGAATAGTAGTCAGCGCTGCGCCGGGGACGATTTCGACAAGGGGGATACATGGCTCGCAATCTGGTCCTTTGCTGTGACGGCACTTCAAATCAGTTCGCCAAGGATCGGACCAGCGTAATCAAGCTCTTTCACGTCCTAGTGAAAAACGAATCCGATCAACTCGTCTATTATCATCCGGGCATTGGCACCCGAGCTCCGAACGGGATCGGCACGAAGACCGGCAGTTGGGTTGGCCGTAAGCTCGGACTCGCATTCGGCTATCGCCTGCAAGATGATATTGTCGATTGGTCTGAGCCCCACGATTTCCTCCAGATTTGAGTAGAGTCCGGCCCATGGGAAGAGTCGGACGGAATGAAGCGCAGCAGGTTCAGCGAAGAGCAGATCATCGCGATCTTGAAGGAGCAGGAGGCGGGGTTGCCGACGGCGGACGTATGTCGTCGTCACGGGGTGAGCAGCGCGACCTTTTACAAGTGGAAGGCCAAGTTCGGCGGTCTTGAGGTGTCGGAGGCGAAGCGCCTGCGACAGCTGGAAGACGAGAACACGAAGCTGAAGAAGCTGCTGGCCGAGGCGATGCTGGACAATGCGATGCTCAAGGAGATCACTGCAAAAAAATGGTGACGCCCGCTGTTAGGCGAGAAGCGGTGGCTCATCTCGAAGGGAGGTTCGAGGTGAGCCAGCGGCGGGCGTGCGATGTGCTGGGCGTGGACCGGACGATGGTTCGGTATCGCAGCCGGCGAGGCGATGACGGGGCGATCCGGGAGCGGATGCGCGGCCTGGCGGCCGAGCGTCGCCGGTTCGGCTATCGCCGCCTCCACTGGTTGCTGGGCCGGGAGGGCGTGAGGATCAACCACAAGAAGTTCCGGCGGCTGTATCGTGAGGAACGACTGCAGGTGCGCCGCCGCGGCGGCCGCAAGCGGGCGCTCGGCACGCGGGCGCCGATGACGATCCCGCAAGGGCGGAACCAGCGCTGGTCGCTGGACTTCGTGTCCGATGCGTTCGCTTGTGGCCGGCGGTTCCGGATCTTCGCGGTGGTCGACGACTTTACCCGCGAGTGCGTCCGGCTCATCGCCGACACCTCGATCTCGGGCATGCGCGTGGCGCGGGAGCTGGACTGGTCGATGACCGAACGATCGCGCCCGGCGATGATCGTCAGCGACAACGGCACCGAGTTTACCAGCATGGCGATCCTGTGCTGGTCGAAGGAGCGCGATGTCGAGTGGCACTATATCGCGCCCGGCAAGCCACAGCAGAACGGGTTCATCGAGAGCTTCAATGCGCGCCTGCGGGATGAATGCTTGAACGAGACCATCTTCACCAGCCTGGCCCAGGCCCGATCGGTGCTCGCCGCTTGGCGGCATGATTACAACCACCACCGGCCCCACTCGAGCCTGGGGAACATGACCCCCGCCGAGATGGCGGCCAAATCAATTGGCAAACCGGGTTGGGGGTTAACCCCCAACCCGGTTGTCATCACGCCCACGCATGGGCATCAATCGGGCCTCCGGCTCTACTCATAGGTGGAGGAACGTCGGGGCTCAGACCACCTGCATCATGGCTCAACCAACTGAACCAGTCTGGAATGCGGGGCGGAGCCGGCTAACGGGGCTGACTGACGTCTTCCAACGGCCCGCCGGTCACCGTCGATCCGTCGCTCGCCACAGTTGCCACCGGCCCTTCGGCGATGGACTCGATCGCCGACGGGTGCATATTCCAACGCGACCTGATCCATTCGCGCACCGGCTCCTCATAAAAGAGGAACACCAGCACGGAGACAATCAGCATGGCCGGATATTGGAGCGCGAGAAGTGCTTTGCTGGTTCCGACTGTCGCAACCGTCGCGAAGTGGACGGGTTGTTGAACCAGGTAGAGCGAGTAGCTCGCCGCACCCAAGAGCACGATCCAGCGATGAGCGATCGCGCGGCTGAACAGCCTTTCTCCATCGCCCGCGATCGCGACGATCATGAGAGCGGTGATGAACGTCACGGCGGTCCCGATCCAAAGCTCGTTCGACAGGCACATCACGCCGACCAGCACGACCGCGGTGGTCCAGGCCGGCAACGGAAAGCGCGCGCCATCGCGCCGCACATTCAACTCGGCTGCGATGACGCCGAGAACGAATTCCGGGACGCGAATGATCGGCGCCGGCACCCAGACCATCCAATCGAAACGCGGCGCATGGGTGGGCACGAAAGTGGAGCTGGCCGTGATGAGGTCAACGACGAACAGCGCGGCAACGATCATCCAGAGGTGGCGTGAGCTCGAGCGGACGGCCCATGCCGTCAGCCATGGAAAAGCCAGGTAAAAGGCCATCTCGATCGACACGGTCCAGCTTGGCCCGTTCCAGTTGCCGAGGAACGCGGTCGGCCCAGTAATCCACCACTGCACCACGAAGAATTGCGGCAGGTCCGCCCATCCCGCGAACGTCGGTGTGAAAGGGATCATGGCGAGCACCGTCAGCAGGTAGACGGGATAGATTCTGGCGATGCGCGCAATCGCGAAATTACGCAGAGCGCCTGGTCGATCGAGCTTGCTGCGATAGGTGTGGTGCAAGATGAAACCGGAAAGGACGAAGAAGAACGTAACGCCGGCATAGCCGTTAAGCAGGAACGTCTTTACGTATGCGGGGACGGCAGCTTGCGTGCTCGCGAACACAGCACCGGAATGATAGACGACGACGATCGCAGCCGCAAAGAAGCGAATGCTCGTCAGTGGTCTAATGAGCGACGACTTCCCCTGCATCTGTGATGGCTTAGCTCGCAGTTCGCCCGGCACGCAATGCGGTTTCGCAATTTTCTGCAGCAACACGCGCCCAACCAGCCGTAGTCACTACCCTGCCCGTCTCAAATACCGGCGGCCACCCACTGCGGCGAGCCTATGCCCAAACCGAAATGAACCGCCCCGGGTCTGCCGGAGACCGTGGGTTGTGCGTTACGCTGCCATAGCGATGTTGTCCGCGCCAGCATGATATTGATCTTCGGCTTCGGCAGTCGGGATGTTGCCGACGGGCTCCAGCAGCCGGCGATGGAATGACCTCGGCCTTGCAAAGGCCGATGATCGTCTCGGCCAAAGCGTTGTCGTGGCTGTCGCTGACGCTGCCAACCGAGGGCTCGGTCCTGACTTCGGCGAGGCGTTCGGTGCACTTCATCGACACGTATCGCGATCCACGATCGCTATGATGGATCAGGCCGCCCCGATGAGTCGGGCGGCAATCGTGAAGCGCCTGCTCCAGACCGTCGACGACGAAGCTGGCAGGGGCCGCCCTGCCAAGGCCCGGCTACTCGGCAAGATCTCGCAATCGGTGACCTTTACCGACGTCACCTTATCGAGCGGCGTCCGCCCGGTCTCCAAGGCAACCGACCTCTGGGTGTCACCCTGGCCCGCTCGCCCGGGCAGCGTTCCCCTGCGCACCGCGACGTGGTGGGCTCGCCGAAGATACCGAGCACGACCGCACGGACCAGGATCGTCTGCTGGCGGAAGAGTCTCGGGACGCCCGGACCAGTCGAGGTCGCGACGTCCGGCGCATGGTCGGAAAAACCGATCGGCCTCAGCGTCGGGTCGACCACGCGAAATTGGCGTGACGCCCGATCCCTCCCGCCCCGGCAGTTGCGGACGCGCTCTACTCGACGGAATTGCCGCCCGCCTCGCGCCGCAACCTCGCGATCGCAGTTGCCGCCCTGGCGAGCGCCGCCTCGATGGCACGGATATCGGCCGACAAGGCGAGCTCGGGCCGTCCGCTCAAGGACAGCATGGCGCCGAGCACGGCATCGGACTCGCGGGCGAGGCAAACCAGGTGATAGCCGCTGGGACTGGCCGAGCCGTTCAGCCAGTTCCGGGCCGTCCGGTTCGAAGCATCGGTCCAGCGCATGAGCAACTTGGCTGCCATGCGCGATCCGCCAAGCTCGTCGCGCAGCGCTTGCCGGATGCGGGAGGCATAGTCGCGCTCGGTCAATATCGCACCGCGCGCCGGAAGAAGAGTGCCGCTTTTGGGAAGCATATTTCCAGCCCTTTCACCGTAGACATGGTGGCGAGTCAGACGGTTCGGAGCGGATAAACCCTAGTGGCGTTGGTCGAGCGTGAGAACGAGACCGGCAATCCCGACACCGCGCAGCGCCTGCGCGCCGCGCAATATGTCCGCATGTCGACCGAGCATCAGCAATATTCGGCCCACAACCAGATCGAAGCGATCGCGCGCTATGCAGCACGGCGCGGCTTCAAGGTCGTTCGCACCTATGCCGACGAAGGCAAAAGCGGTTTGACCCTGACCGGCAGGCCCGCGCTTCGCCAATTGCTGGCCGATGTCGGCAACAGCAGTTGCGACTACGAGGCGATCCTCGTCTACGATGTCAGCCGGCTCGGCCGCTTCCAGGATCCCGACGAGGCAGCGAGCTACGAATTGCAGTGCCGGCGCGCGGGCATCGCCGTCCATTATTGTGCCGAACAATTCGAGAATGACGGCAGCGTCGGCGCGTCGATCATCAAGACCGTCAAACGCGTGATGGCCGGCGAATATAGCCGCGAATTGTCGGCCAAGGTGTTCGCCGGCCAGGCCAATCTGGTGAGGCTGGGATTTCGGCAGGGTGGCACGCCTGGCTATGGCCTGAGGCGGATCCTGATCGACCCGCAAGGCCGGATAAAAGGCGTGCTCTCCGTCGGCGAGGCAAAGAACATCGCCACCGATCGAGTGATCCTGGGTCATGGCCCGGCGCGGGAAGTGGCCATCGTGCGGGAGATCTTCCGGCTGTTCGTCGAGGACCGGCGAAACGAGCAGGAAATCGCGGACCTGCTCAACAAGCGCGCGCTCCCCGAAGTGCCCGAACGGCGCTGGAACCGGAACCGCATCTACCGCGCGCTCACGAACGAAAATTATATCGGCAACAACGTCTGGGCGCGCCATGCCCTGAAACTCGGCCAGCGCCGGGTCGCGAACCCGCGATCCGACTGGGTGCGTGCCGACGGCACGCACGCGCCGATCGTCAGCCAGGCAACCTTTGACCGCGCGCAAGCGATTATCGCCGAGCGCGCGCAATTGCTGGACGACGAAGACATGCTGGACGTGTTGCGCGCGATCCGTTCGGAACACGGAACTGTGTCGTACTTCCTGATCCAGGACCGTGCCGATGCCCCCGCGGTCAGCACCTATGCGCACCGTTTCGGCGGTCTGTTGCAGGCGTATAAGCTGATCGGTTTCACGCCGGACAAAGACTTTCGCTATCTCGCGACCAACCGAGTGCTTCGCGACCGCCATCGCGAGATAATCGAGCAAGTCTTGGCCGGGATCGAGGCGGCAGGCGGGCTGGTCGAACGAGATCCGGCGAGCGGCCTTCTCACGATCAACCGCGAGCTCACCGCCGCGGTGGCGATCGCACGCTGCCTCCCGACAAAGACAGGCTCGCTGCGTTGGACATTCCGGTTCGATTCCGGGCCCAGGCCCGATCTGACGATCGCCGTCCGGATGGACGAAGGCAATCGGCGTCCGCGCGATTATTATCTGCTGCCGCGTCTCGATCTCAAGACGACAGCGTTGCGCCTGGCCGAGTTCAACGGATTGTCGCTCGACGCCTATCGGGTTGACTCGCTCGATGCCTTGTATGCCATGGCGCGGCGGCGCCCCTGGTCGGCCGCGTCATGACCAAGGCTGAACCCGCCCAACAGATCGAATGGATTCCGCTTGACCGGATCACGGTCGTCAACCCGCGCACGCGCAACCAGCGCATCTTCAAGGAGATCGTCGACAATATCGCGCAGATCGGATTGAAGCGGCCGATCACGGTTACACGCCGCACTGAGGCCGATGGTGCTCATTACGACCTGGTCTGCGGACAGGGGCGGCTCGAGGCCTATCGCGAACTGGGCCAAAGCGAGGTGCCCGCCCTCGTCGTCACCGCCGATGCAGAGGATTGCCTGATCGCGAGCCTGGTCGAGAATTGCGCGCGCCGGCGCCACAGCGCGCTCGACCTGCTCCACGATATCGGGGGCATGCGGCACCGCGGCCATTCGGTCGCCGACATCGCCCGCAAGACCGGCCTCTCGGAGGAATATGTCTATGGCGTCGCGCATTTGCTCGATCATGGTGAGGAGCGGCTATTGAGGTCGACGGAATCGGGCACGCTACCGCTCAGCGTCGCGATCGAGATTGCCGGGGCGAGCGACGAAGGCGTCCAACGCGCACTGCAATCGGCCTATGAGACAGGCGATCTCAGGGGGCGCAAGCTCGTCGCCGCCAAACGCCTGATCGATGCGCGGCAGCGGTGGGGAAAGCGCTTCGCGCTGCGATCGGCCGGCATCCAGCCGCACCTGTCGTCAGGCGAAATCGTGCGCGTTTACGAAGAGGAAGCCAGCCGCAAGCGCGACCTGATCCGGCGCGCCAACGCGGCGAAGGACATGCTGACGCTGATCATCGAAGCGATCCGCCGCCTATCCGCCGACGAGGCTTTCCTCGCGCTGCTTGTGGCCGAGGGCCTCGAGTCGATGCCCGAGCGGATCGCCGCCCGCTCGACGGCGGACCAGACATGAGCGGCGGCCGCCGCGGCGGACGCGTCGCGATCGGGTTCGAAGAAACGAGCGTCCGGCTTCCCCTCAAGGCGCTCACACCGTTGCGAACCGTCTCGCCGCTCACCCGGCAATCGCAGAAATATGCCCAGATCGCGGCCTCGATCGCCGAGGTCGGGATCATCGAACCCCTGGTCGTCGCCCGCGACGCGCAGGACGCCGCCAGTTATCATCTGCTCGACGGCCATATCCGCGCCGATATTCTGAAGGATCGTGGCGACACGGATGTCGTCTGCCTGATCGCGGTCGACGACGAGGCCTATACGTATAACAAGCGGATCAGCCGGATGGCGACAATCCAGGAGCACAAGATGGTCCTGAACGCCATCAACAAAGGCGTTCCCGAGGAACGGCTGGCGCGCGCGCTCCACGTCAACATCGCCCAGATCCGGACCAAGCGGAACCTCCTGGCCGGGATCTGTCCGGAGGTCGTGACCTTGCTTCGCGACAAACACGTGCCGGTCGGCACGTTCACCGAGTTGCGCTTCCTGAAGCCCGTGCGGCAGGTCGAGGTCGCGCAAGCGATGATCACGATGAATCGCTATTCCAAAGGCTATGCGAAGTCCCTGGTCGCGGCGACCCCGGCCGATCAGCTGGCCGACGGCAAGAGACGGCGTCCGCGCGGCCTCTCGGCCGACCAGATCCACACGATGCAGCGCGAATCCGAAAATCTCGACCGCGAGGTGAAAAGGATCGAGCGCGATTATGGCGTCGATCATCTCGATCTGGTCCTGGCGGTCGGCTATGTGCGGCGCCTGCTCGGCAATGCCGCAACGATCGGCCATCTCGCTCGGCATCACGCTGAGATACTGGCGGAATTCCAGAAGATTGCGGAGTTCCATCAGCCGGTTTGACCATTAGCCAAGCCACGCGCGTAAGCCGACGTCTTCCGCCGCCGGCGGTCGCTCGACCGTCACGGCCGACCCTATCCACGCCAGTGCGCCCCCGCAGATCGGCGACGCGCAAAGGTCCTGTCCTACACGGAACAAAACAAGTACACAATTTCTTTTACGGGAGATTCGCATGTTTGTGTTCGATCCGCCGCTGCTGCTCGCTTTGGCCACGGTCATCGGCAGCCTGTCGTCGCTCGTTTGGGCATTCAGGCGCAAGAAATAGCGCTCGCCCGGGCTCCCCAAGGAAATGGCGATACCGTTCGGGCGACCGAGCGGCGTCCCCCGCGAACAGAAAGGGACAACACGCGTGGATATCAACGCGGGCCGCACGCGGCGGCGCCGTTCGCCATAGTCCTCCATAGCCCTTGCCTCGTCCTGTCTGCCCGAGCGCGGCTAATCGGCGAGCCGTCAGCGGTAGACGAACGGGAATGCATCTTTTTTTCCAACACTTGCTCGCCCTCGCCCGGCCAGCGTGCTAGCGTCCCGAATCGGGACAGCCGGGGGTTGGCTGGCGCGCGGGGAGTCTGATGAATGGGGGGTGATCGGGCGCTTAGCCTGCTCAATGACATGTTGTGGAACAGCCTGATGGTGGCTGGGCCGGTATTGATCGCGACCTTGCTCGTCGGACTGGTCATCAGCGTCTTCCAGGTGACGACGCAGGTCCAGGAAATCACCTTGAGCTATGTGCCCAAGATCCTGGTATCGGCGGTCATGCTGATCGCGATCGGACCCTGGATGCTGGGCCGCGTCACGCAATTCGCGACCTCGCTCTACCAGCTGATCCCGACCCTCGCTCACTGATCACCATGCCAATGCTGAGCGACCAGGCCGTCGCCATCCTGTTATTGACCTTGCGTATCGTGCCCGCCTTCGCGTTCACCGCGCCGTTCACGTTGCTGCGCGTACCCGCGATCGTCCGCGTACTGCTGAGCATCGCACTCGCGGCGTGGCTGGTCACCGCCAATCCCGTCCAGACCTGGCAGAGCGGATATGCTGCCCATGGGCTGGCCATTGCCGCGATGAACGAACTCGTGCTCGGCATCGGCCTGTCGCTCTCGCTCCAGTTCGCGTTCGCCGCCTTGCTGACGGTCGGGCGCGCCCTCGATATCCAGGCGGGGTTCGGCCTCGCCGTGCTGGTCGATCCCACCACCAAGAGCCAGATGCCGCTGGTCGGCACGCTCTTCGCTTATGCCGCCGCTGCGATCTTCTTCACCAGCGACGGGCCGGCCAATCTGCTCGCGATCTGGGCCGCGTCGGTCCAGGCCGTGCCGCTCGGCACCGGCGCGCTGTCGGGCGACCTCGGTCCGCTCCTCGCCTATCTGTCGAGCGCATTCGTCATCGCCTGCGGGCTAGGCGGCGCCATCATGCTGGCCTTGTTCCTCGCCGATCTCGCCATCGCCTTCATGTCGCGCACCCTGCCGCAGATGAACGTGATGCTGCTCGGCTTCCAGGTGAAGGCACTGATGACCCTGGCCTTGCTGCCGGCGGCGGTCGCCTTGTCGGGCGCCCTCCTCCTTCGCCTGCTCAGGACCGCGCTCGAGGCGGCGCCGCAATTGGTGACGGCGGGCTGAGATGGCCGAGGGACAGGAAACCAACCGTACCGAGCAGGCGACGGCTTTCAAGCTCAAGCGCGCGCGCGAAAAGGGCATGGTCGCGCGCGGGCTCGACCTCGGGTTCGTCGCCGGACTGATCGGGCTGGCCGCGTTCGTCATCGTCGCCGGGGCCAAGCTGGCCTCGGTGCTGGGGGTCGAGATGCGCCGCGCGTTGGTCGGCGGGATCGCTGCGGCGGGTGATCCCAACGCATCGGTCGCGCTTGCCGCCGGCTCGCTATGGCCCGTGCTCAAGCCGGTCGTGCTGCTCGGCGCGACCCTGGTTTCGGTCACCTTGCTGGTCGAGATCGTCCAGCTGCGCGGGCTGGTGTTCAGCACGACCCCGCTCAAGCCCGATTTCTCGCGGATCAACCCAGCCAAGGGATTGAAGCGGCTCTTCTCGCTCCAGATGCTCAAACAGGCGTTCAAGAGCATCCTCAAGATGGCGATCTACACGACGATCGCGGTCCTCGCGATCCGCGCGGCGCTGGCCGGCGCCGGCGGGCGCATCACCGACGCCGCCAAGCTCGCCGAAGCGCTCGATCATGCCGGGATGCGGCTGCTGTTGCTGTTCATCCTCGCCGGCGCCGGGCTTGCCGTCATCGATCAGGTGCTGGCACGCGGCGATTTCGCCAAGCAGATGCGGATGAGCAAGCGCGAGGTAACGCGCGAGCACAAGGAACGTGAAGGCGATCCGCGGCTCAAGACCAAGCGCAAGCAGCTCCACAAGAGCTTCGCGCAACAGAGCCAGGGCCTGGCCAATCTGCCGGGCTCGGACATGCTGATCGTCAATCCGCGCCACGTCGCCGTCGCTTTGGCTTATCGTGCCGGGGACGGCGCCGCGCCCATCGTCCGCGCCAAGGGCGCCGACCGCCACGCCTTGCAGCTCAAGGCCGCCGCCGCGCGCCTCGGCATTCCGATCATCGAATCGCGCGGGCTCGCCCGCGCATTGTTCCGCGACAGCGAGATGGGCAGCGAGATCGCCCCGCATCATTATCACGCAGTCGCCGAACTCTATTTCAAGCTGGGAGAGACAGCGCGTGTTTGACCGTTTGCTGCGCAACAATCGCGACCTTCTTCTGGTCGGCGCGGTCTTCCTGATCCTGGTGATCCTGTTCGCGCCGATCCCGGCGGCGATGCTCGATCTGTCGATCATCGCCAATTTCGGGCTGGCGCTGACGATCCTGCTGCTGACCTTCTACGTCGCGAAACCGGTCGAATTTTCGACCTTCCCCTCGCTCCTGCTGGTGGCGACGCTCTACCGGCTCGCGCTCAACGTCGCCGCGACCCGGCTGATCCTGACCGGCGCGAGCGCCGGGCAAGTGATCGGATCGATCGGCACGTTTGCCGTCCAGGGCAATTTCATCGTCGGGCTGGTCGTGTTCTCGATCCTGGTGGTCGTCCAATATATCGTCGTCACCTCGGGCGCGCAGCGCGTGTCGGAAGTGGCGGCGCGCTTCACGCTCGATTCGATGCCGGGCGCCCAGATGAGCATCGACGCCGATCTCAATATGGGGCTGATCGACCAGGCCGAGGCGGGCCGGCGGCGCAAGGGGATCGAGCGCGAGGCGAGCTTCTATGGTGCGATGGACGGCGCGTCCAAGTTCGTGAAGGGCGATGCCATCGCCGGCATCATCATCCTCCTCATCGACATCATCGCCGGCTGGATCGTCGGCGTCCTCCAGCTCGGCATGGAATGGAACGAGGCGCTCCAGCATTTCACCCTGCTGACGATCGGCGATGGCATCGCCGCCCAGCTGCCGGCGCTGATCATTTCGGTCGCGACCGGCATCATCGTCACGCGCTCGGCGGCCGACCGCGAATTGTCGACCGAGGTGTTCAGCCAGCTCGCCTCGGTGCCGCGCATTCCGCTGATCGTCACGTTGGTACTGATGCTGCTGCTTCTGCTGCCCGGCATGCCCAAATGGCCGATCCTGGTGATTCTCGGCCTGTCGTTCCTCGCCTGGCGCCGGATCCGGCGCATATCCGCGGCCGACGATGCCGTCGCCGCCAACGAAAGTGCCGCGTCGCTCGCTGCGAGCACCGGCCAGGCGGCGGTCGAGATTCGGCTCGGCGCGATGCTCGCCGAGGCCTGGAAGGCGCAACAGGCGATCATTCTCGACCGGATCGAGGGGCTACGCCAGGTCCAGGAACAGAAGCTCGGCATCGCCTTCCCCCCGGTCCGCATTCTCGACGGATCGGGGCTCGGCGACCATGAATATGAGATCAAATTGTTCGGCTCGCGCTTCGCGCTGGGCGAGGCACTGCCCGACCGCGCGCTGGTGATCGGCGCCGCCGGCGCCCCGCCGGCAGTCGACGGCATCGCGACGACCGATCCGAGCTTCGGCCTTCCCGCGGTCTGGGTCGACGCCGCCGGCGAGAACGCCGCCCGCGCCGCCGGCCTCACCGTGATCGACCCGATCACGGTCATGATCACCCAGTTCAGCGAAATCGTCTCGAGCGAGATCGCGACCCTATTGACCCGGCCGCTCGCCGTGCGGTTGATCGAGGAGACGCGTGCCCGCCAGCCCGGACTGGTCGAGGAGCTGATCCCGCAAATCCTCGGCGTCCCCGACGTCCAGCGCGTGCTGCAGAACCTTCTCGCCGAAGGCGTGTCGGTCGCCAATATCGATCTCATTCTCGAGCATCTCGCTGACCTTGCCCGCGCCCAGCGCGACCCGGCCGAACTGACCGAGCAATTGCGCCAGCGGTTGAGCTACGCGATCTGCAACCAATTGCGCGGCGACCATCCCGATCTCGCGGTGCTGAGCCTCGATCCCAGGATCGAGAACCAGATCGCCTCGGGCCTCGGTGCTGCGCAACAAGGCGGGCTGCCGATAGAGCCGGGATTGGCCGATCGCCTGATCCGCCGGTTGTCGGCGCTCGCCGAGGCGATGCACCGCGACGGCCGCGCGCCCGTGCTACTATGCGGCGCCGAGTTGCGCCGCCACTTGAAGGCGTTCACGAGGCGCAGCATTCCCCGCCTCGCGGTGGTGTCGGTCAACGAGATACCGATGCGGATCAATCTGACGTCGTTCGATGTCGTCAAGCTGGAAGGATGAGATGATGGGCGAGGCGAAGCACGGCGCATATGAGCGCCTGTCCAGCTATCTGGCGCAGGATCCCACCAACCATGGCTTGCTCGTCGACGCCGCCGAAGCAGCGATCGATGTCGGCGAGCCCAAGGCGGCGCTCGATCTGCTCGACCGTGCCGCCGCGCAAGGAGTCCCGGGCGCGCGCGAGCGCAACCTCGCCGGTCTTGCCGCGATGCATGCCGGGCGGTTTGCCGAGGCAGCGACGAGCTTCGCAGCACTGCTAGACGACGGCATCGACAATCCCGCGATCCGCTTCAACCTCGCCTGGTCGCGGGCCGTGGCCGGGGATCCCGAGGGCGCGCTCGCCGTGCTCGACGACGCGACCAGCGAGGCGCTCCCCCAGGCCGCCGCGCTCGACGTCCAGCTGCGCCATGCCGCGGGCGATTTCGACGAGGCCTTTGCCCGCGGCAAGGGCCATCTCGAACGATATCCCGACGACCGCCTGCTGGCCGCGGCGATGTCGGTGCTCGCACTCGACATGGAGGACCGCGAGCTCGCCGCGGCCTGCGCCGCCAAGGCGCCGGACCATCCCGATGCGCTGGCGACCTTGGGGACGTTGGCGCTAGACGATAACGACGCGGCCGGGGCGATGGCCTTGTTCAACGAGGCACTCGCCCGCAATCCGGACCGGGCCCGTGCCTGGGTCGGCCGCGGGCTGGCCGAATTGCTCATCGGGCAGACCGACAAGGCGCCCGCCGATATCGACCGCGGCGCGGAGTTGTTCGGTAGCCATCTCGGCTCGTGGATCGCCGCCGGCTGGGCCTATTTCGTGAATGGCGACATGGCGACCAGTCGCCAGCGGTTCGAGCACGCGCTGGCGCTCGACCCTACCTTCGCCGAAACGCATGGTTCGCTCGCGGTTCTCGACCTGCTGGCGGGAGACATGGACTCCGCCCGCGAGCGTGCCAAGGTCGCCGCCAGGCTTGACCGCCAGAGCTATTCCGCAGCCCTTGCGCAAGCGATGCTGAGCGCGGGCCAAGGCGATGCCGAGAGGAGCCGGGCGATCATCGAGCGGGCATTGCACACGCCGCTCGACGGCACCGGCCGTACACTGGCCCAGGCCCTGGCACGCCTGGGGTCGGGCGCGCCGACCATCCAGTAGAAAGCTATCGGCCGGCGCGGAACTCGCGCGCGACGCGATCGAGCAGGGCTTGGGCTTCGGGCGAGGATTCGATCAGGCGGAGAACCTCGCCAGTCACCGCCTCGAACGCCGGCTCGGCGACAAGCTCCTCGCCTAGCTGGTCGCCGAGCAGCCCGCGCAGCAGCGCGCGGCGAAATTCGCGTTCGGGCAAATCGCGGATCGCCGCCAGCGCCTCGATCCGCTGCTGCGGCGTCGCCGCCCGGCGCTGCTCGCTGCCGGTACCACGCACGCGGCCGCGCTCGCTGCGCTGCAATTGCTCGCGCAGCAACAACAGGATCTGATCGGTCGCGCTGACCTGGGTCACGGTTAGTTGGGCCGCCCGGAAAACTGGCCGAGCAGCAGGCTGGTCGCCGACATGGTCTCGTCGCCGCCCGCACCCGCCGCCAGACTGGAGATACGGTCGATGATCAGCTGCATGTCGCGATTGAGCGGCAGGTTTTCCTCATTGGAGGCGATGCCGAGCCGCAATTGCTCGATTGCCGGCACGAATTCGTCGCGGATGAGATAGGTCAAGCCGGCGACGAAGATGCGCAGATAGTGGTTTTCGGGGAGCAGCGCGAGCGGCCCCCAGGTCGATAGCGCATCGGCCGCCTCGCCCGAGGTAAGCTGGAAGAAGCCGAGCTGGAAGCGCGCGATCGCGAAATCGGGCGCGAGCTCGACCGCCTTCTTGAGCGCTGCCAGCGCCTCGATCGGCCGGCCGATCCCTGCGAGCAGCGAGCCGCGCAGGAAATGGAGCCGCGGATCGTCGGGAAAGTCGCCGAGCGCGCGATCGACCAGCGCGATCTCGTCGCCGCTGTCGCCAGCGATCGCCGTCATCAATTCCTGCAGCCGGGTGTCGTCGCAAAGCATGTCGTCTTTCCCTAGTGATGCCTGAGCCGCCGCCGGAGCCGGTCGATGGCGCTCTTGTGAAGTTGCGATACGCGGCCCCGCGTCAAGCGCAGCAGATCGGCGATATGCGCGAAACTGAGGCCGGTATGATAATGCTGGCGGATGACCGCGCCTTCGCTGTCGGGCAGCCGTTCGAGTTCGGCGGCGATCGCCGCCTGGGTCTGGCGCCAGGCCAGGCCCTCATAGGGGGTGGGTCGGCGATCCACGCTGGTTGCGTCCTCGACCATGCCGGTTCCCTCGAGCATCAGCCCGAGCGCGAGATCGACCGCGAGATCGGCCAAAGCGGCGAGCGGATCGGCCGGCGCCGCCTCGATCGGCCCGAGCGAGCGCATCCGTTCCTGCCGCAGCCGCTGCCGCTGCCCCAATTGCGCGTCGAGATCGGTCATCCGCCGCATGCCGTCGGCGACATTGCCCGCGATCCGCGGGCGCGCATAAGCACCGAACGGCACGCCGAGCAAAGGGTCGTAGCGGTCGAGCGCCTGCAACAGCCCTTCATAGGCGAATTGCTCGATATCGCCGCGATCGATCGCGCGGCGCCGCCAGCCGAAATGGCGTGCCGCGACCGACCGCGCGAGCACGACATAGCGGTTGAACAGGGTCTCGCGCGAGCGGCCATCGTCCTCGAAGCGCGCGCGGCGCCAGAGCGACGCCTCGGCGCGCACCGGGTCGGTCACGATCTCGAGGCCGGTCTCGCGCGTCGGCTTCATCGGAAACTGCCGAGCACGCCCTGGATGACGAGGCTCCAGCCGTCGATCAGCACGAACATCAGCAATTTGATCGGCAGGGAGATCGTCGCCGGCGGCACCATCATCATGCCGAGCGAGAGCAGGATCGCCGACACCACGAGGTCGATCAGCAGGAACGGCAACAGGATGACGAAGCCGATCGTGAACGAGACGCGCAGCTCGTTCATGATGAAGGCCGGCGCGAGTTTGAGGATCTCGACCTGGTCGGGGCGCGCCGGCACCGGCGTGTGCGCGATCGCATAGATCGCCGCGATGTCGGAATCGCGGGTCTGGGCGAGCATGAAGGTGCGAAGCGGCGTGCTGCCCTTCGTCATCGCCTCCTCGGCCGTGATCTGCCCGCCAAGGAACGGTTGCACCGCCTGGCTGTTGAGCGCGGTCAGGGTTGGCCCCATCGAAAAGGCGGTCAGGAACAAAGCCAGGCTGATCAGCACCGGATTGGGCGGCGTCTCGGGCATGCCGAATGCGTGGCGGACCATCGACAGCGTGATGACGATGCGGACGAAGCTCGTCATGCTGATCAGGATCGCCGGCAGCACCGCGAGCATGGTCAGCAGGAGCGTGGTGCGGACGACATCCGACGACAGCCCAGCGGCCGGGGCCGCGGCGGCGGGTATCGCGACGAACAGCGCCGCGCCGGCAAGTGCCGCCAACGCGATCCTCACGCCGATTCTCCGGCACCGTCCAGCGCCCGCTCGCGCAGCACCTGGCCCGAACCGGCCTGGAGGAGAAGCAGATATTCGCGGCCGTCATGGCGCACCACGCCGATTTCGGCGTGCATGCTGAGCCGCCGCACCTCGACTATCTCGATCACCCCGGCGCGCGGCGTCACGCGCCGCAGCCAGCCGGCTAGGTCGCCCTTTCCCATCCGCTGACGAAGGAGCAGGATCGCGAGCACCGCGATGGCGATACAGATCAGGAACGCGACGACGATGCGGCCGACCGGAATGTCGACCCCGGTGCCGCCGCCCAGGCGCCCGACCGCCTGATCGGCCAGCAGGATCACTCGGCGATCTCGCTCAGCCGCACGCCGAACTTGTCGCCGACCGCGACCAGTTCGCCACGCGCGATGACGGTGCCATTGAGGCGCAACTCGACCGCCTGGTTGAGCGGCGCGTCGAGCGTCACCACCGATTGCGGCTTGAGCGCGCCGAGATCGGCGACCGTCATGCGCGCGCCGCCGACAAAGGCCTCGATCTCGACCTCGACATCGTCGATCATGCGCGCGGCAAGCGTGCGGCCGGCCTTCGGGCTCGTATCGGTCTTGCTGGAGGAGGATTGGGTCACTCAGGGTTACTCGTTGGGAGGAAAGGTCAGACGATGGTGAGCTGCAGCCGGTCGTCCTGGCGATCGACCGTGCAGCGGAGCGGCTTGGGCCGGTGCTCGACCGCGATGTCGACCGGTTTGTCGAGGTCGCGATCGAGCACCAGCACGTCGCCACAGGCAAGGCCGGCGAGCTCGGTCGTCGTCAGCCGGCTGCGGCCGACCAGCGCCGAGATGGCAACTGACTGGTCCGACATGGCGGTAGCGAGCGAGGCCAGGGCGCCGGGAGCAGGCGCGGGTCCCAGAGCGGCGCGCACGCGCCGCACGATCAACTCCTCGGTAAGCGCGATCTCGAGCAAGGTAATACCGCGACCGTCCGCCACCCGCCAGGTCCAGCAGGGCGCCACCGCGCCGTCGCCGGGCGCCCCACCTCGCCACGCGGCGCCGCCAAGGCGCAGCGCCGCCGCCAATCGCGTGCGGAGATCGGCGATACAGGCCTGTGCCGCGCCGTCGAGCAAGGCGCGGTCGGCCACGGTCAGCGCCGCGGGATCGTCGGGTGTGCCGACCATCAAGGTCGCGAGCCGCGCCTCGGCGTCCGCGGCGAGCGCCAGGACGACATCTTCGGCCAATTGCCAGCACGTCCCCCGCCCCGCGCCCGGCGCGGTCGTCGCCACCGGGTCGCCGCTCACGTCCGCCTGCGCGGACGCGAACCAGGACGACGCCCAGTCGCGCACGCAGGCGCGCAGGGGCATGTCGCGAACGCCGCGCTGGACCGCCTCGGCCGGCAACCAGGATCGGATCTGCGTCATTCAGCGGCCCCGATCAGCCCTGGCCGCGGATGCCGAACAGCTGCTGGATCATGTCGTTGGTCGCGCTGATGATCTGCGACGACGCCTGGAAGCCGCGCTGGACGAGGATGAGGTCGGAGAATTCGAGGGTGAGGTCGACATTCGATGCCTCGAGCCGGCGCGACTGCACCTTGCCGACCCGGACGTCGCCGCTCGGCAGGATATCGCGCATCGCGGTATCGCGCGCGCTGAACATGCCGCTTGATTCCTGGGTGAGGTCCGACGTGTCGCGGAAATCGGCGATGGCGACCGCGCCGAGCTGCTGCTTCTGCCCGTTCGAATAGCTGATCTCGACTTGCCCGGAATCGTTGACCGCCAGGCTGGCGAAGGTGCCGACACCGTAGCCGTCGACCGATCCCGCGCTCAGCGTCGACGAGCTTCCGGCGAAGCTCTGCGCGCCCGAGAAATCGAGCGTCACGACCGAGCCCGATCCGGGATCAGTGAAGTCGAGCTTGCTTGTGCTCGGATCGACGATGGTGCCGATGAACTTGAGTTGCTTGGTCTGCGGCTGCGCGGTGGCGCCGGTCCCGTCCTTGAGCGGACCATTGGTGTCGTTGACGGTGATGTTCCAGGTGCCCGGCGTCGCGGTCGCCGACGTATCCTTGGTCGCGGTCACCGTCCAAACGTGCTTGCCGCCATTCTTGTCGTACACGGTGATGTTGCCGACCGTGGTCGGGGCGGTGGCGTCGGTCGCGATGAAGCCGGTAAAGGGAACCGAGGCCGTCGCCTTGGGCGGGTTGGTCCGCGAGACGTCGACCGAGAGCGTCTGCGGCCGGCCGGACGCGTCGAGCGTGGCGAGCCGCCACTTCGTGCCCGACAGCACGATATAGCCGCTCTTGTCGATCTCGAAGCTGCCGGTCCGCGTGTACATGACCTCGTCGCCGCGCATCAGCATGAGGAGGCCATTGCCGTTGATAGCGAGATCGAGATCGCGATCGGTCTGGCGCAGTTCGCCCGCGGCGAAATTGAGCTGGCTCGGCGCGTTCTGCACCCCGCCCCCGCTATTGCCGAACCCGTCGCGCGACCGGCTGTTGGCACCGAGGATATTCTCGAAGCTGACGGTCGATCCCTTGAACCCCTGCGAGTTCAGGTTGGCGACATTGTTGCTGATCTGCTGCAGGCCGCGCGAATAAGCGGCAAGGCCGCTCAAGCCGATATAGATCGATCCGAACATGGTCAGTTCCCCTGGCGAATCTGGGAGACATTGGCGAGCGACAGGCCCGAAATGGTCTGCTGGTCGCCGGTGGTGATGGTGAGCTGCGGGTCGCCATTGGCGAAGCTGATCGCGGTGACCTTGCCCGAGATGACGCTCGACCCCGACGGGATGTCGACGATGCGGCCGAGCAGGCCGGCCGCCTGCGCCGTGCCCTGGGCCGTGACCAGGGTGCCGAGCTTGTCGTTGGTCGTCTGGCCGATCTGGATCTGCGAGAATTGCGCCAGCTGCGAGACGAACTGGAAATTGTCCATCGGCTTCAAGGGGTCCTGATAAGTGAGCTGTGTCAGGATGATCTTGAGCAGCGAATCGAAGCTCAACCCGAACGCGCTCGTTGCCGCGTTCTGGGTCCCGCTGCCGCTGGTGTTGGCCGATACCGGCTGGGTCGGGGAAATCGCCTGCATCTCAATCCTTCCTGTCTTGGCTGCCGGCACCGGGCCGGCGCGTGACGCGCAAGTCGCTAAGCACCAGCCCATGCCGGGCGAGCAGGTGTGACACGGCCTCGTGGATCGCACCGGCATCGGCATCGGAGTCGATATCGGCAACCACCGACACGGCGACGCCGGCCTCGCGATGATCGAGCGACACCTTCACCCTTGACGCCGCAAGCGCCGCCGGATCGCGGTGGAGCGCGGCCCGGGCCGGCCCCTCGGGCAAGGCCGGTGCATCGATAATCGCGCCAGCCAGCCTGCCGCCGGGCATGGACGCCAACGGCACGATTGTTCCCGTCTGGCTATTGGCCAGGACGGGCGCCCGGGAGCCGCTCGCGTGCGATCCAGCGGCGGTCAACGGCTCGCCGGTGCCTGGATCGGATGCCAGCACCCCGATGGGCAGGGCAACCGGCGGCGAGGCCGGCGGGAGCCGGACAGGCGGCGGCGCCAGGGGATCGGATTGCAGCAGCGGATGCAGTACCGGCGGCGATGTCGGTTGCGGCACGCCAGGCACCGCCCCCGAACCCGACGCTAGCGAAGGACCGGAGTCGCGCGGATCGCTCGCGAGGCGATCCTCGAAAAAGCCGCGCTCGTTGAACCGTTCGACCGACGATCGCATCGTTCCCGAGGCAAAGCGGTCCGCGAGCGCTCCAGGCGTGTCGGCGATGGCGCGATCGAGCACGGCCAGCAAGGTATCGGCGAACGACCCGCTCGCAGTCCCTGCCGGCGAGCCAGTCGCGGACGATAGCGGCTCGACCGTCGGCGGCATCGGATTGGCGGAGATCGCGGTCATCGCCGGCTCCAGCGCATGGTCGCGCGCTCGGCGACCGCGGCCAAGGCCGCTTCCTCGTCGTGCCGCAAGGTATCGCGCGCGAATCCCCGCACCACCTCACCCGTCGCGCGCAAGGTCGCGTCGCGCCGCCGCCATTCGCTCGTCCGTGCCTCGCGGAGCGCGGTCATGTCGCCAGCCTGACGCGACGCCTCGGCGGCGGTGGCGTCGGCCGCCAGCAACGCCGCACCGATCGCCGCGGTCATCTCCGGCAGGAAATGGTCCGACCCGATCGCGGTATCCCAGGTCACGGCAAGCGCGCGGGCCCGCGCCGCATCGCGCTCGGCCGCTTCCTGCGCCGCGGCTTCGCGGGCCTGGGCCTCGGCGACATCGACCGCCGCAACATCGCGTTCGACACGCTGCAGCAATTCGAGCTCGCGCATCCGCTCAAGGGCTCGCCGCGCCGTCATGACGGGCGCGCCGCCTTGAGCGCCCGCACCGTCGCTGCGAATTCCACCCGTTCGTCGGCTGCCTGGCACAGGAATGCCGCCAGCGGCTCGCGCGCGGCGATCGCGCGATCGATGCGGTCGTTCGACCGCGCGCGATAGACGCCGCTTTCGATCATCACGCGATTCTCGTCATAGGTCGAGAGCAGAGCGGCGATCTCGCGCGCCTGTGCAGCATGCTCGCTTTCGATCAGGCGGGATGCCTGGCGGCTGACGCTCCTGATGATGTCGATCGCTGGAAAATGGCCTTGTTCGGCGAGCGACCGCGACAGCACGATATGACCGTCGAGCAGCGACTTCATCACTTCGACGATCGGATCGTCGACCTCGTCGGTCTCGCTCAACACGGTCATGATCGCGGTAATCGCGCCGCCGCCCCTGACCGCCCCGCAACGCTCGACGATCCGTGGCAGGATCGCGAATACATTGGGCGTATAGGCCCGCACGGTCGGCGGCGCGCCCGCCGCGAGACCGATCTCGCGCAGCGCCATAGCGAGCCGGGTGATCGAGTCGATCAACAGGACGACATGCTCGCCGCGATCGCGCCAATATTCGGCGAGCGCCAGCGCCTGCTCGACCGCGCGCGCGCGCATCACCGGGCTTTCGTCGGAGGTGGCTGCGACCAGGGTGAACTTGTCCGGCGCGGCGGATTGGGTGGCGAGCGCCCAGAGATCGGAGACTTCGCGGCCGCGCTCGCCAACCAGGCACAGGATGCAGCGGTCGCAGTCGATCTGGCGCGCGAGCTGCTCGACCAATGTGGTCTTGCCGACTCCGCTCGCCGCGAAGATGCCGACCCGCTGGCCGACGCCCAGGGTCAGCAGCCCGTCGATCGCGCGGATGCCGGTCGCCAGCACTGCCGCCGGATTGACGCGATCGAGCGCCGACACCGCCGCGCCCTCGGCGCGGATGCTGCCCTCGATCGCCCGCTTGCCGTCGATCGGGCGGCCAAGCGCGTCGATCGCGCGGCCGGCAAAGCCGTCGCCGCGCGCGATACCCGACCGGCCGCCGGCCGCGACGACGCGGGCGCCGAGCCGCAGCCCGGCATCTTGTTCGAGCGGAATGAGCGTGATTCCGCGCTCGCTGACCGCGACCACCTCGGCGACACAATCGCGACCATCGGGACCGGCGATCTCGCACAACTCGCCCAAGCATGCCGCCGGTCCGGTCGCGCGGACAAAGCCGGCGCCCAGTTCGTCGATCCGGCCATAAAACGGGGCGGGATCGACCGCCGCCAACTGGTCGAGGAAGCGATGCGGCTTCATACCGCGCGCTCCATTGCCGCCAGGGCCCGGTCGATCACCGCCCATTGCCGTGCCGGCTCGACATCGATGGCGCCAAGCGTGAGATCGATCTGGCAACCACCGGGACCCAGGTCAGGATCGACGACCAGGCGGCTGCGCGCGACATCGAGCCGCGCCCCGAGCGCGGCGAGCGCGTCGCCCGGAAAATCCTCGGCGCTGACCCGCACCCCGATCACCGCATCCGCTGCCAGGCCCTGAAGGTGATGCGCGACGGTTTGCGCGACCTGCTCGGCACGGTCCGCGTCTTGCCCGAAGATCTTGGCCAAGGCGGCGCGGGCGAGCTTCACGGCAAGAATATCCAGCTCCCCGAGCCTGGTGTCCCAAGCCTGGCGCGCCTCGCCGAGCGCGCGTTCGACCAGCTTGGTTCGCCTGGCGTCATCGGCGACCGCGGCGGCCCTACCCTCCTCGCGGGCTGCCTCGATCGCTTCAGCCGCGGCGCGTTTCTGGGTTTCGAGCGCGGCCTTGAGCCGCTCGATCTCGGCTTCCATAACCGCGAGACGCGGATCGGGCGCCGGGCGCTCGATCACCGGTTCGGCCGCGCGCTTGGCCCGCGAAATTGGTAGCGCGCCGACCGCCTCGAGCGCCTGGCCCTGTTTGAGGAGCCCGCTCATCGCGTCTTGCCTGCCGCGAGCAGGCCGCCTGCGGCCTGGAGCAAGGTCCGTCCCGGGACGCGCGGCGCGGCCTCGCCGCTCCCGTCCCGCGCCTCGATCAGCGCCGCCCGCGCTGCCGCCGTCATCCCGCCCTCGCCCTGGCGCGCGGCGTTGACCAGTGCCTCGAGCCATTCGGAATGCCGCCCGGGCGCGGCTGGGCGCGGCGGTGGGCGATGCCCGCGCAGCGCCGCGCGCACCCGCTCGCGGTCGTCTGGATCGAGCCCGGCGAGGATCGCGCGGCGGTCGGCGCCGGCCAAGGCGGAGAGGTCGCGTGCGACGAGGGCCAGCGGATCAGCCGGCATTGGCGGTGTCCGGGTCGCGCAGCGCCGAGCGGATGCGCTCGATCATCGCCTCGCGTTCGTCGGCGGAGAGGCGCGGTGTCCGCGCGCTGAGCCGGAGCGCCTGGATAACGACCAGCAACAGGAACAAGGCGATGCCGATCATCAGATAGAACCAGGGGCCGCCAATTGGTGCCGGGGTCGCGCTCGTGCCCGTTGGCGGAACGGAAGCGACCGGGATCGCTCCCGTTCGCGCCGCCGGGGTGGCATCGCTCGTCGGGCCCAACCCGACCTGGAAGGCAAGTTCGTCGCCCGCCGCCTCGTCGAGGCCGACCGCGGCCGCCACTTCATTCCGCGCGAGCCGGGTCTGTTCGGCATCGAGCGGCATGGCGGTGGCGACGATGATCCGCAGCCGGAAGTCGCGCTTGGACGCGGGCGCTGGCGTGGCGGGAGCGGACGCCGCCCCCGCGGCTGGCGTTGCCGCCGTTCCCGGCGCGGTGGCAACCGATGTCGGCGTCGGTGCCGGATTGGCGTCCGGCACGCCGACCTCGTCCTTGCTCAGTACGACCACACGGACATCGGTCTGGATACCGGGGAGTGCCGGTTCGATCGCGGCACGCGCCCGCGCGCGATAATAACGCTGCACCGCCTGTTGCTGTTCGGCCTCGGGGGTCAGGCTGGCCTCCGGTGCGCTCGACTGGCTCAGCACGCGGCCGGCCTCGTCGACGATCACGACGTCCGCCGCCACGAGATCTGGGACGGCAAAGGCGACCAGCCGCTGGATCCCGGCGACGCGTTCGCTATCGAGCTGGCGGCCCGGCTTGGCGATGAGCTCGACCGCCGCCTTGGATGGACTGCGCTCGCTGCGGAACAGCGACCGTTCGGGCATCGCGAGATGGACACGCGCCGTCTCGACTTCGTCGATCAGCATGATCGTGCGCTCGAGCTCGCCCTGGAGCGCGCGCTGATAATTGATCCGCTGCGCGAAGTCGGTCAGGCCCATGTCGGACTTGTTGAACAATTCGAAGCCGACGCCGCCCTTGAGCGCGACATCCGATCCAGCGATCAGCAGCCGGGCCTGGTCGGCCTGGTCGGACGAGACGGCGATGGTGGTGCCGTTGTCGCCCAGCCGATAGGCGATGCTCTTGGCGTCGAGCTGGGCGGCGACCGCCGAGGCCTCGGCGGGCCGCAAATTGCTGAACACCGGGACATAGGCCGGGCGCAGGAACAGGAAATAGCCAAGCGCCAGCAGGCCGAACACCAGCGCGAACACGATGGCGATCAGGCGGACCGGCAATTGCCGTGGGGGGGACGCGTCACTCATGAAGGTCGATCCCGCGCTACAGCTGCATGTTCATCAGCTCGCGATAGCCGTCGAGCAGCCGGCCACGGACCTGCATCGCCAGTTCGACCGACAGGCGCGCCTGTTCGAGCGCATAGGTCACCTGGTGGATCGGAACATTGGGATCGAGTGTGAACTTGCGCACCATGTCGTCGGCGGTGGCAAGTTTGGTCTCGACGCCCTGCATTCCGGCCGAGAGGATATCGCCGAAGCTCGCCGCCGGGGCTGGTTGCGGCGCGGAGGCCACTGGACCGAGCGTATTGAGCGCGGGTGCTGTCGCGAGCACGCTGTCGATCGCGGTGATCGCGCTCATGACGAGCGCCCGAGGTTGAGCGCGCTCGAGAACATCTGGCGCTCGATCGCGAGCGCGGTCAGATTGGCCTCGTAAGAGCGCGAGGTGCGGATCATCAGCGTCATTTCCGAGGCTTGGTCGATAGCGGGCAGGTTGACGAATCCATCGGCGCCAGCCGACGGGTCGCTCGGATCATAGACACGGCGCACCCCGCCCGCGATCGGCTCGACGCCGAGCACCCGAACCGGACCCGGCTGGCTGGCGCCGCCCTTCTTCGCCAGCGCGGCAGCGAAGCTCGCCTCGGGTCCCGACACCACCCGCATCGGGCGATAGGGCTCGCCCGAGGCGGTGCGGCTGGTGTTCAGATTGGCGAGGTTCTGGGCGATGACCTGGAGCCGCTGCCACTCGACATCAAGGCCCGAGCGGCTGATCGCCATGGCGTCACTCATTACTGGCCTCCCCGGATCACGGTGCGAGAAATGTCGAACTGGCGGCCGAGTAGCTCGATCAGCGCCGAATAGCGCCCGGCCGTGGCGGCCGCGGTGTCGAGTTCGAGATCGGTCCGCGGCTCGTCGCCGAATGCGCCACGCGGCAGCGCCTCGATCTTCGGCTCGACCGCGGCAATCGCGTCCGGTCCTTTGACGGCGGCCGCCCTCAGACTGTCCTCGAACGTCACGCGCGACGGGCGATAGGTTCTGGAATTGGCATTGGCGATGTTGCTCGCGGTGACTTCGAGCCGGAGCGCGAGGCCGTCGAGCGATTTGGTGATGAGTGCTGCGGAGACGGGGTCCACGAATAGGTACCTTATTGGACGAGGATGGCGGCGTGGAGCGCGCCGGCGGCCTTGATCGCCTGGAGCACGCTGATGATGCCGCGCGTATCGACCTTGGCCCGCGACAGGCCCTGGACGAGATCGGCGACAGTGGTGTTGGGGAAATTGACGACGGTGTCGCGTTTGCGATCCTCGACGGTCAATTTGGTGTTGATGACGACGAGACTCCCGACCGAGTCCAGGTCGCTGGCGAAGCCGCCGGCGAAATTGGGCTGCGATGCCGTCCGCTCGCCGGTGATGGTCACCTTGAGATCGCCTTGCGCGATCACCACGCTCGAGATGCGCACGTCGCCGCCGGCGACGATCGTCCCGGTGCGCTCGTTGATCACCACGCGCGGCGCCCGCACCGGCTCGACCGGCAGGCTTTCCAGTCGCGCCATGAACCCCGCGAACTGGCTGGCCTCGCCGCGGAACGCGATCCGCACCTCGTCGGCATTCTTGACCGAAGCAACCCCCGGCCCGAACTGCATGTTGACCGCCTCGGCGATGCGCTCGGCGCCCTCGAAGCTCGGCTCGCTCAGCACGAAACCGACGGTGCCGTCGCTCGCCAGCAATTGCGTTTCGACCGCGGTTTCGACCGTCGCGCCGGCCTCGAGCATCGCGGTCGTCGGATAATTGCGCTGCTCGCGGTTGAGATCGCTCTTGAAATCGTAGCCGCCGGCCAGCAGCGGGCCTTGCGCCAGCGCATAAACATGCTGGTCGGGCCCGAGCAGCGGCGTCATCAGCAGTGTGCCGCCGGCCAGACTGCGAGCATCGCCGATCGACGAGACGGTGACGGTCAGCCGGTCGCCGACATTGGCCGAGGCGGGCAAGGTCGAGGTGACGATGACGACCGCGACGTTGCGGCTGTTGATCTCGTCGTCGGTGACGCTGGTCCCGAGCCGGCTGAGCACGTTGCGCAAGGCCTGGCGGGTGACGCCGTTGCGCCGCGTGTCGCCCGATCCGGCGAGGCCGGTCACCAGGCCGTAACCGATCAGCGCATTGTCGCGCCATCCCTGGAACCGGCCGATGCCCGACAGTGGAACACCGGCGGTCGCGCCCCCCGCGCCCGCACTTGCCGGCGCAGCCAGGCCGGCAAGAAGCAGCGCCAGCAGTGAAATTGCCCCTCGAACCCGCATCATCCGAGCCCCAGGAAACGGAACACACGGGCGACCAGACCGGGCTTGGCGCTGCGCGCGACGAAGCCCTTGCCGTCATAGATGATCTTCGCGTCAGCGATGCGGCTCGACAGGATACGGTTGTCGGCCTCGATATCCTCGGGGCGGATGCGTCCCTCGATCCCGATCAGCGTGTTCTCGCCATTGAGCTTCATCGACTGCTGACCCGCGACCAACAGGTCGCCATTGGGCAGCACCGACTGCACCGTCACCGTGATCTGAGCGACCAGCCGATCGCTCCGCGTGACCGCGCCGCCGCCCGAATAACCGCCACCGATCTGGAGGCTGCCACTCTCGTTAAGCTTCCCACCGGAGACGGATCCGCCGACCTGGGTACTGCGCTTGGAATCGGTCTTGGTCGTGTTGGTCGATTCCGCATTCTCATAGACGACGACGGTCAACAGATCGCCGATGGCGGTGGCGCGGCGATCGGCGCTCATCGCCGACCAATTGCTGCGCTTGTAAAGGTCGTCGGCGTGCACCGCGACGGCAGGCAGCGCGATCGCGGCGAGGAGCAGGAGCGGCCCCCTCATGGCGCCACCGTCGCGACCGGTGCCGCGAAAACGTGTCCGCCGCTGTCGCGGACGAACACCCGCCTGCCCTCGCGGCCCGACTGCAATGCGGTCACCGGCCGCTCGACCGTGACCGGACCGGCGCGCGACACCAAAGTCATGGCATCCCCGCGCGCGACGGTTGCTGTCGGCGCCACCAGATGGCCGAGCGGGCTTCCGGCAGGCAGATCGCGCCGCGCGACGAGATAACCGCGCGCGGCGTCGTAGCGGATCGCTGCCGTCATGGTCGCGCACGGCCCGGCCGCAATCTTGTCGCGCGTGATGGCGGCGCCCGCCGCGAGCGCGGCGCTGGTCACCTGACACTCACCTGCGCCCGCCTCGGCCCGACGAGCATACCGGAACGTCACGATGCGCGCGTCGCCGCCGGACACCACGATGCCGGGCACCGCGCGGCGCACCAGAGTGGCGATCGCGCGGCGCGACAGCGACAGGCGATCGCGGCCCACCGGCAGGCGCGCAATCTCCATCGCACCGAGCCGCCCGAGGCTACGGGGCCCTACGACGTCGGCAAGCGTGACCGCCGGCCGAGACAAGACGATCTCGCCGCGCTCGGTCAGCACGAGGGAACCGCCGCCGACAAGCGCGGCGGCGAGGACGAACGCGATCATCTCAGCGCCTGAGCCCGTTGGCGATCGACATCAGCTGATCGGCAGCCTGGACGATCTGCGCGTTGGCGGCATAGGCGCGTTGGACGAGCATGAGTTCGACCATCTCGCCGGTCATCTCGACATTGGAGCGCTCGATCGCCCCCTGAACCAGGGTCCCTGCTCCGTCTTCGCCGGCGACCGCCTCGCGCATCCGGCTCTCGTCGCCGACCGAATAGAGGCCACCGTCGAGCGCGGTCAGTCCGCCGGTATCGTCGGTGGTGACCAGCGAGATCTTGCCGATCTCGACCGGCGTCGTATCAGCTGACGTAACCGCGTTAACCGTGCCGTCGGCGGCGATGGTGAACGCCGTCGCATCGGTCGGCACGCTGATCGCCGCCTTGAGCGGCAAACCGCTGTCCGCCGCCGCCAGCATGCCGTCGTCGCCCACCTTGAGCGCGCCGCCCCGCCACAGCAACGTTTGGCCGCCGGGACCCATCAATTCGATGAACCCCCGACCGTTGATCGCGAGATCGCCAGCCTTTCCGGTCGACTGCAGGTCGCCAGGCTCGTCGAGCGAGGGCGCGGCCGATGCCATCACGCCAGCGGCCGAGAACAGATCGGCTGCATTGGCCGCGGGCACGTCGGGATCGTTGCGCGAGGCCAGCACGGTCGAGAAGCGGACATCCGACCGCTTGAACGCGGGCGTGTTGATATTGGCGATATTGTTCGAGACGATGGCAAGCGCGCGCTCCTGCGCCTGCAACCCGACCGCGCCGACATAGAAGGCGCCGTTCATCGACCGATCTGCCCGAAGGTGGAGATCGCCTTGCCCATCAGATCGTCATAGACTTGGACGAGCTTCGCCCCGGTCTCGGCGCCCCGCAGCGCTCCCATCATCGATATCATCTCGTCCCCCAGCGATACGTTCGAGGCTTCGACCGCGCCCTGGCGCAGCGACGGCGTGGCGATCGCCTCGGCGTCACCCTCGGCGAGCGTGAATAGCGATCCGTCGAGCGGCGTCGCCGCCGCGCCGTCGCGGATCGAATAGACCGCGATCTGACCTAGCGGCTTGTCGCCATCGAGAATGGTGCCGTCGGGCGCGATCTTCGCCGTTCCGGTGCCGAGTACCAGATCACCGCCGCCGGCCTGCTGCAGCGCATAACCTTGCGGCGTGATCACCCGCCCGTCGGTCGCGAGAGAGAAATTGCCCTGCCGCGAATAGACCAACTGGTCGCCGGCCTTCAGCTGAAAGAACCCGTCCCCATTGATCGCGAGATCGAGCGGGCGCCCAGTCTCGACCAGCTTGCCGGCCTGCATGTCGACACGCAGCCGCGACAGCGTCGCTGCGAAGTCGCCATCGACCCGATCGCTCGACTGCAACTGCCGCTTGAAACCCGGCGTCGATACGTTCGCCACGTTCACAGCGGCCCTATCCACGCGCGCCGAAGACGCGCGCATCACCGCTGTGGCAGAATCCACTAAACCCGACATTCCCCGCCCCCTTGTCCCTATATGGGACACACCTCAAGCGAGTCGGTCAAGCCTCTTCGACTAAAATATTCGCTTTGGATCAAATTCATACACGTCTGAGGGGCGGTCGTAGCACCTACTCCCTCCACGGCGACGCTGTGCAGGTCTTCCAGCGCCATCGTCACATCCGCGAACAACTTCTGCACCATCATGCCCGCGCGTCCGCCAGCAGGCGGTAGACCGACGCCCGGCTGATCCCGATCTCGGCCGCTATCGCGGTTGCCCCCAGGCCGGAGGCGTGCAGCGCCACCACGCGCTTGCCCTGACGCCGCGCGGTCGGCACGCGGCCCCGGTATTTGCCCTCCGCACGCGCCCGCGCGACCCCGGCACGCTGCCGCTCCAGCATGATCGCCCGCTCGAACTCGGCGACGGCCGCGAACATCGTCAGCAGCATCCGCCCGGTCGGCGAGCGCGTGTCCACCTCGGTTCCCCCGAAGTCGAGGATGCGCAAGGCGACCCGCTTGCCCTCCAGCAAGGCGACGATGCCGAGCAGATTGGCCGTTGATCGCGCCAGACGGTCGAGCCGGGACACGACCAGCGTGTCACCCTCGCGCACGAAGTCGAGCGCCGCTGCGAGCTGCTCACGCTGCGCGACCGATGACGCCTGCTCGCTGAACAGCTTCGTGCAACCCGTTACAGCGAGCGCCGTCTCCTGCGCCTCCAGCCCCGCCACCTGTTCGATCGTGCTCGTTCTCGCGTAACCGATAAGCATCTGATTATCCTCGCTTTTTACACGATGAACATGCCACACCCTGCCGCTAAGTCGCAGAGATTGTTGGATTATTGACAACAAAAGTGGGACGCGATCAGATCTCTGAACGTCTCACATGACCCCAGAACCTGCGAGCCACTGCCTCACTCAGCCGAGCACCAGTTCAACGAGACGCCGCACCGCGACGATCGCCCGGAGTCACATGCCCAGGGCCGTATGACTCAGGGCAAGGCGCTCGCCCGATGCAGAGCACTTCTCAGTTGCCGTAGACAGACGCCGCCAAGAGCATCTGCGCCGCCATGCGCCACGTCACTGTTTCCACATCCACGGTTTCCCCCATGTTCTTGTAGAAGCCAGCCATGTCATTTGCGAAGCCGGATAGGCCGCCAAGGAAGCTCTCCAAATCACCATTCTGCCATTCATCACGACGCTCGCGATAATCGGAGTTCAGATAATCGGTGAACTTGATAAAATCTTGGCGAGAACTCACCGAGGATGCGTAGTCGAAAAGATCGTCCCCTGTCATGATCACTGTCCTTGACGAATACGGATTGAAACACCGTCATTCTGCGTGGTGAACTTGAATAGCTCTCGCTTCGGAATAGCATCCAACTTCTGATACGGCACATCGAGACCAGCCTTCTGGAAGGCGTATAGCCGTCGATTGTCCAGCGTGAAAACCATGCCATCCTTCTCTACGATCCGTATCGGGCTGATAGAAGCCGGGTCAATGGACTTGTTGGCAAGGCCGGTCGCGAAGTCATCGACCGAACCGAACGGAGGCTTGAAGGTGGCCTTGGCGCTATCCTGGCTGAACCGAATGAGATTGGAGTCGATCGTTCCGGTCTTGGGCAAGCTCGCAAAGTCGTCGATAGAGAGGAACGCTCTCTCTGCGGCTCCAGGCCCGCGCAAGAGGGTTTCCGGTGCGATGGCCAGCGGACCAAGGGTAGTAACGAGATCTACAGCGTGCTGATCCTCCTCCCAAGGCTGCGTGCCATGCCCGACAACTAGAGAGCGCAGAAGGTCAAGTGTGCCTAATGTTCCAGAGGAAGCTTTCGTCACAGAACCGTTTACGACCTTGTAAGTGCCCGTGAATATCCGGGCGAATCCGGCTGGGCTGAGATCTATGTTGTGAAGGTCGTTGAAACCTTCCCGCAACATTGCGTTGCCAGGTGCTGCGCGGGCGCCATAGGCATAGAGGGGCTGCCCTGCATCGAACCAAGTCGGCGTCCACGAGCTGACGGTTTGGACGGGTTCACTACCCGAAAGGGCCTGCATCCATCTAGCGCCCTCGAAGTCGGCCAAGTTGATGTTCGATGAGAAGATCGAATTGGATCTCCCTGTCGAAAGGAAACCTTGCGGATTCAGGAAGTCCGACGAAATCGGCCCATAGAAGCCGCCGCCAAGGCTATATCCAGCCGGCGGCGCCGGCGCGTCGGTAACAGTGAAGATATAGCCGTTGCTGAATTTCTGGTTCGGCGCCGTCCAGTTGACTGTATCCTGGGAGCCGAAGCTCAGGGCATTGGAGTATGTCTTGTCGCTATAGTCGATTTGATTGATGTTGATGGTTTCCAGCCGGTTGCTCGGCGAATAGACGTTCACATAGCGGCCGTCGGCAGTGGGCGCGTAACCATAACCGTCCACCACAGTCACGCCCATTCTGGATTCGGTTTTCACGACGGTGCGAGTGCTGGAAGAGTCGGCGTTGGCGCCGACGGCGTCAAGGTCAGTCGTAACTGTTCCGATACTGGGGGATGCCCCAAAAATGATCGCGGTGTGGTCGGCATTCCAGAACCCCACACCGCTTGCGGCCACCAGATCGCCCGCCTCCTGAATGCCGGCGCCGGCGTGTCCGCCGCTGGTCGGCTCATGTGCGACTGGTTCCGAACCGGTATCGCGTGGTCTTCCCGCAATAGAATTCCCGATCAGGCTACCGATGGTGTTGCCGATGACGCTAGGCAATGAGGCGAGCACATTGTCGCCGAAATCGGAGCCCTGAATAAGGCTGCGCGTCGCAGCTTCAGCGATCGAGTCGGCAGCGCCAGCGATGCCGCCCTTGAGTGCGTTGCCGACGTTGAAACCCTTCAGACCAGAATCGTAGTCGATCGCATGCCCGACCGCCCCGCCGACGCCGGCTCCGATACCCGCCGCGGCCACGCCGACCCAGTCGAATTTCTTCTGCAGCCCGGTCGCAACTCCGACACCCTGGCTGATCGCACTGCCTAGCGCGCCTCGAACGAGATCGTTTCCGAAGGTCTGAATTCCCTTCAGGGCGCCGGTTGCCGTGGTGCCAAAGGCATTCACCCCTTGGAGCGCACCGCCGACCGCTCCGCCGATTGCAGCGAGCGCGACTCCTTTCCAATTGAAACTGCTTTGGATGCCCGTCGCAACGCCCACCGCCTGACTGACGACGCTGCCCGCGATCGCTGCAATTGCGCCGCCAATCGCATTTGCACCCGCTGCTCCCAATGTGGCTGTCAGGCCGGTGGCCGCCACACCGGGCGACGCGGCCGCACCGATCAAATGTGCCAGTGCCCCATGCGTTGCGATAGTAACTGCGACTGCGATCACGACTAGAAGGATCTGCCCAAATACGCCGCAACCGCCCTTTGCTGCGGCAGTTGCCGGCGGCGCAGGCTCAGGCGGCAGCGTAGGCAGGGTATCGCCGATCGCCTCACCGGGATTGTAGACCCGGTAAGTGCCGGTGTTATTGTGAAAATTGGTGACCTTGTTGGGAATCTGCAGCGTCTGCCCTGCAACCAGTGAGGTGCTCGCAGTCAGGCCATTGGCATCGGCGATGAGGTACCACAGGCTCGAATCGCCCCACACGGTCTGGGCGATGGTCTGGAGCATATCGCCAGTGCGAACGGTATAGGTCGTCCCCGATTGATCGGGATAGCTGCCGTTGATTGGCTGGAAATTCTCGTCGAAATCGGCGCTCGCGACCGGCTTGCCGTACCGGAATCCGTACTGACCCGACGAAGCGTAACGAGGCTGCGCTAGCGCCTGGGCATAGTCGGTCAGACTGGGAGCAGGTCCGTTATTGCCCACATCGCCAATGCGATGGCCATCGAAATAATAATAGAGCTGGCGGGGACCGAGCGTGGTGCCGAGCTTCTCTTCCCGCACCAGCACTTGGCCATAGGCATCGTTCTGATAGGTCATCACACGACCGCCGCCATTGTCGACAGCCTTGGCCAGATGGCCGTTCACGTCATAGCTCAGCTGCGAGTAGCCCTTGTCCCATTGACCGGTATTGGGATTGGACGAATCGGTCGCGCCGATCGTGATCCGCGTCTGCTTGGCCTCGTCCCACCAGTCATAGTAAAAGTCGGTCTTGGTGGTGGTGCTTCCCTGGGCAGACTGGCGGTGGGTAAGCACCCCCAGGTCGGCACCGATATAGCCGCTACCGGCGACATAGAGCCGGTAGTCGTTGTGGAGGGTCGTGGTGACGTTCCCGTTGGTATAGTCGACGTCGGTTTCGTCGGTGACTCGGTTGTCGTTGTCGTACGACATCGATCGCGACAAGTCGTTCGTGCCGGTGGCGGTAAACTGGTTATAGACTTTGACCCGACCAAGCTCATCGTTGGTGCGTTTAGCCCGCAGCACGCCTCCGATTGTCGTGTTCTCGAGAAAACCGTCGGCTGAGTAGCTGTAGACCTCGGTATGGCCGTCATAGCCATAGTTTGCGGTCTGGCGGTTGCCCGCCGCGTCATAGCCGATCGCAACGCCCGCATTGCCCAGAACGATGACATTGTTGGCGTTCATAGTCCCCATGGTGAGCGTGAAGCGATTCATGCTGTCATATTTGTACCAATAATCCTGGGTCTGAAGCCCGCCCCCGACGCCGTCATTATAGACGCTCTTCACCTCCCGGCGGTTACCGTTGGCGTCATATTTGTAGGTGATGTCGGCCTTGGCGTCCTTGAACTCGGTCACGCGGCCGAGTGCATCGTAGTAGATGCTCGCGTTCTGATAGAAACGTGGCGCGACGTCGGTGCTGTTATAAGTTTCGAGCGTGCGGTTGCCTTCGCTGTCATATTCGAACGTCGACTTCATCTTCAGCGCAGTGTCAGTGATGCTCTTGATATAGCCGTTGGTGTAATAAGCGTAATCCACCGATTGCCCGGTCGAGCCGGCCTGATGGAAGAGACGGCCCGCCAGATCGTAAGTGTAATTGAACGTGTGGCCGCCGAAATCCTGGCGCCACGTAACGTGGCCGAAGATGTCGTCGTTCTCATATGAGGTACGATCCGCGACGTTGCTGGTTAGGGAGATCGTGGTCGTTATCGTCTGCCAACCACCAAAATTACCGAGGCCCGCCGTAGTGATCAGCCCACTCGCAATGGTGACCCAGTTATACGAATATTTCGTGGTAAGGCCGGCGAAATCCGTAGTCGCCGTGACGCGTCCCTTATTGTCGTAATCGGTCTTTTCGACAACAGCTGAGGTATATTTGGAATTGTAGTGGGTGATGCGCTGGCCGAGGCCGTCATAGCCGTAATAGTCTTTGAGCTGAACGCCGATAGAATTGCCGGCGATCCGCGTCGGATGGTCGACCTCGACCAGCCGGCCCGCACCATCGTAGGTGTTGCTCGTAGTCGCTTGCAATTCATCAGTCGACTTCCGAAGATCGCCAAAGATGTCATAACCGAAGGACTTCTTGCTGCCGTCGATGTTGTGCAGCGTATCGATTCCATCGGGATTATATTGGATAAGTGTGAGCGCGGCATCGCCGCCATGCCCACTTCCGGCGAGCAGGGCCTGCGTCGCGATCTTGCCGTTGGCGAGGTTGCTGTTCGCGTCGCGCCTGCCAATGAGCCGACCCGACACGTCGTAGTAATAGGTTTCAGTCGGCGCTTTCAGGGTGGAATTGCCCGATTCATCGGTGACCTGCACCTGCGGACTGACCTTTTTAATCAGCTTTCCGAGCGTGTTGTAATATAGGTTTGTCGTCGCCGATTTGCCATCGATCTCCGACGATATTTCACCGAACGCATTGTAATTCTGCGCGCGATAGATGGTAAATTGTGATGATATCGGTGCAGCGTAAGACCAGAAGATTTCCTGATTTTGTGGATTGGTATAGCTGTCGCTCCCCAGCGTTAAGCTACCCTGGACATGGTCGTCACCATTGAGCGGCGCTAGCTTGCTGCCGTCGCTCCCATAGGCGTCATAATAATATTCGAGGGCACGCGTGCCGCTAGCTGGACGCGGATGAGCAGGATCAGCATCGATGTTCCAGACGAATACGCCGTCGGCGCCTTTGGTGACCGTCGACGCGGTGAATGCGCCGGTCGTGCCCTTATCACGCCAATAGAGTTGCAGCGTGGCGGCATTTGTCTGCTGGGGGTTGAAGACGACCTTGGCTGGGGTGCCTACAGTATTCGTAAAACCGCTGACGTTCTGGCCGCTATAGCCTAGCGTTAGCGTGCCTGCACCCTGGGAGACGAGCGTCGAGCCGTTATAGGTCTCGTACTGAATTTGATAGCTGCGATCGCTGTAGAAGTCTGTCAGTGCGGACGCATCATAGTTCCATGTTCCACCGCTGTTCCACGATATCCAGCTGGACCAAGCGCCATTTTGCATATAGCGGAATCGCTGGCTTGTGACCGTCTGACCCGAAGGCGGACTGAACAGAATCGAATGCGAGGCATCGGCATATCGGGTTAGCTGCGAGGGCTGCCCTCCGACCGTAAACGTACCATTGAGCTTGGTGCCGTCGGCGAGTTCAACCCAATATTCGATAGGCCCTCCGAGCCCCGTCACGTCGACCGACCTCAAACCCTGCTGCCCAAAGGGCGCGCTAGAATCGAGAGCGAGAAGCGACCAGGCGTTAGTGGTACCGCCGGCACGATAGAACATGCGGCCGTTGGCGGCGGCAGGTAAACTAGACAGGATCAATACGTCACGGCCATTGGTCTTGGTCAACATCGCCTGGCCGGGACCGCCTATAACAGCGGGATCGAAGCGCGCGCTTGCGTTACCACTTGCGTCAACCGAGAGAGTTCCCTGTTGAGAGTCGTAGATTTTACCCGCCGCGTCCATGGCAAAATAGTTGACATCCCAGCCGCTGTTTGCCGCTAGACCGTTGAACGGGGACTGGGTGAGATCGTAGGTATACCAGCCGACAACGTTGCCCCCGGTCGAGTTTTTCAGAGGCGTCGCGTCATATTCAGTATACGGACCATTGGAGCCGGATGAACGCGCGAATATTCTAATCGCCGTAACATTTGGATCTTCGTTTTGAAAAATCAATGTTGGCGGCGTAGCAGGAGGGCCACTGCTTCCTTGGGAATTGGTAATAGATCCAAGCGACACAAGACTACCGCCCGTGCTTGGTACGTCTTGATATACGGTGTAAATGTTTCCGTCCGTTGGCGAGCCTATGTCAACTACATACCAACCAGATACCTGACGCGCAGCTACTTCCGTTCCATTCCTAAATATATGAATGTTTCCTGCGCCAAGCATTGAAGAGGTCGGCACAGTAATTCTGAGTACCCATCCATCTCCCTCGCCATGTCTACTTGTCATACCGTAGGAAAATGTAACCTGTGACGTTGGATTTATAGAATATAAATTCGTTGGAGACGTATTTCCTGCAACGTTTATCGCAACCCTGTTCACCAATGAGGCAGTACTGGCGTTGGAGCTATAATAAATCGCCCCGGCTGAGCCGGTCGTGTCAACTGGCGTTGCCTTGACCGGATTGGCGCCGTTATTAATGCTTGCTGGTTGAAGCGTTCCGGTGAGCTGATTGCGCTGGTCGAAAACGCTGATCGTTTGCGTGATTGAATGATTTGGGCCGGAATCGGCGAAGATAGCGCTTAAGGTGGCATAACTCTTGAGGTTTACCGCTCCAGTGCCCTGGAAGAGCATGGTGGCGTTGCCGCTGCGATCATAGGCATAAGCCTTGGTGACGCCGTCGTTGAAATTGGTGCGCCAAACGTGTCCAGCATTGTCGTACTCGGCAAACTCCTGCGCGTTGGCGACATTGCCGCCCGAATTGGTGCCGCGCGCGGTTATCTCGCCAAAAGCGTCATAATATTCGTCGGTGGTATCGCCATAGGCCCAAGTGCCGTTGGTCAGGACGCCCGATTTACGACTTGTCTCACGGCCCGCCGCATCGTAGGTGATGAACACACCGTCATGTTCGTACGAGTTGTCGGCTTTCTTGCGGTCGTAGATTTGCGCCACGACATTACCGACAGTGTCGTAATAATAGCTGGTGACGAAACCGGTCGCATCCTGGACGCTCGTCAGGCGTCCGCCCTTGCCATAGATATTGTTCGTGATGCGATCGAGCGCCGAATTGGTGCCGTCCCCATGGGCGGTGGTCTTCACCACCTCGCCCAGTCCGTTGTAGATCATATCGGTCGACGGCGTGACCGTCACGCCGCGATAGTCGACGAACGAGTTTTGCTCGGTATGGTTGACCCGCCCAAGCCAGTCATAACCTTGCTTGGTATAGTCACCATTCGCCTCGGTCTTTTGCAAGACCTGGCCGAGAGCGTTGTAGCTGTAGGTGATGGTCGATACGGCCGGAGCGATATTCAACACACCGTTGGCGTCAAGCGAGTAAGCCCCGACGCTCTGCCTGCTTTCCGAGACCCGCCGGCCAGCGAGATCATAGAGGAAGGTGGTGACCCGGTCGTCGGTCGGCACCGCCGTCTGCGTGGGTGCCGTGCCGATGCCGGGCGTACTTAGCAGTTGCTTGGCGTAGCGCGTCTCCTTTGTGACGTTGCCGTTAAGGTCGAGATCCCAGGTGGTCAGGTAATTCGCGGCATCGACCTGGGCGATCTTCTGGCCGATCTTGTTGTAATAAGTGTAGGTGACGTTGCCGCGACCGTCGGTCTGTGTAATCGCATTGCCTGCCGCATCGTAACTGGTGAACGTCGTGATGTCGGTCGTGCCGTAGACGTACGTGCCGGCGACATATTCTCCATATGGCACGCCCAGGATGAGCGTCGAGGTCAGGCGATTGTTGCGGTCGTAATTGAGCTTCGTATCGCGATGCGCGCCAGCACCGGCGCCGGTCGGGGGTGTGCCGCCAAGTATTGGCGAGGTCACGGGGTTCGCATAGACGCTTTGAAATGTCACATTGCCCGAGGCGTCAAACTTGCGCGTCGTCAGCGTTCCGACCGTGCTGATCTCCGCCGCCTTGCGGTCGAGATCGTCATAGTAAAAGTAGCTGCTGGCGTTGTTGGCGTCAGTCACCTTGATCAGGTTGCCGCGAAGATCATATTGATAGCTCTCGACCGCCGCCTTGTTGGTGGAGGTGAGATTGTCGGCGTTCAGGACGGGGACCGCATCGCCGGTCTTGGTCTTGACCAGGTCGTTTAGATAATAATCGTAGATGGTGGTGCGCGCCTCGGGCAGGCCAGCGGCCTCTACCACACGGATCTTGTTGCCGCGCGCGTCATAGGCATAGGTGTTGGTGATGGTCGTGCTTGCGTCGACCTGCATGGTCTCGCTGATCAGCAGTCCACGCTTGTCGTAGATGTTGGTGGTGAGGCTGCCGAGCTTGCCGGTGGCCGTGTCGCGGTCGCCGAACACAGTGTAGGTGAAGTGCTCGAGGATATTGTCCGCGACCTTGGTATCGGCGATCTGCTTCGTGTCGGTAACGTGGTCGAGCTTGTCATAGATGAAACTCGACACCGCATCGCCACCGGTATCCACGCCGGTCGTCGCTGAAACGGTCGGCTTCGTGGTGGTGATGAACGGGCCGGTTGGTTTGGCGGCATAGCGGGTGACCGTCTCGATCTTGCCGAACGCGGTGTAAGTCGTCCCGGTCGCATAGCCTTCGGGGTCGATCTGCAAGACCAGCCGGTCGAGCGCGTCGTAATAGAAATATCCGGCATTGTTGCGCGGATCGATCAGCATCACGACATTGCCGAACGCGTCATAGGTCTTGGTCGTGACCGCGCTGACACCGGCGTCGAGCGCGACGGTCGTCGTCACGACATTGCCGGTGGCGTCATAGCCGTAGGTCGTCCCGTAAATGGCGTAGACATTGTCGATCGCCGCCTGGGTCGGGTTGGACCCGAGCGCGGCGAGCTGGATGCTACCGTTGCCATCGAGCGTGCCGGTCAACCGGCCGAGCGCGTCGTAGCGCGACGTAGTGGTGCTCGCTTCAGGCAGGCCGGGTGCGCGCGTAACCGAGGTTATATGGCCGACCGCATCGAACGTCCTAGTGGTGACGCTCGCATCCTGGGTGCCGCTCGCGACCTCGGTGGAGACCGCGCGACCGAGCTTGTCGAGAGTGAGCAACGTCACCCTATTGGTAGTCGCGTCGATCGCGTCGATCGTCTTGTAGAGCCGGCCGGCGGTGTCGTACTGGTGCTCGGTCACCGCCGCGGCGGCGCTGGGTGTCACCGCCACATTGGTCAACGCCTGGGCAAGCGTCGTGGCATCGGCAAAGGCCGCATAGGTGATGCCGGCATTGACATGCCCGTCGAATTTGTCGGCGTAACGCGTGGTGAACCGTACGTTGCCGATCGCGTCATAGGTATATTGGGTGACGAATTGCTCGGCGTCGATCGCGAAGCGGAGCTGGCCGTCCTGATCGTAAATGGCGCGCGTGACGCGATCTTTGGTATTGCCGTGCGTGCCGACCCAGGTTGCCATCGCCTGATCGCTGGGATCATCGGTGCCGTCATACGGTGTGTAGAGATGTACCTCCTTCACCGTATTGCCGAACGCGTCATACGTATAGGCGACGATGCCGCCGAGCGCGTCGATCGTGTAGGTGAGCTTGCCAGCCGCGCTATAGACGTTGCGCGTGGTCCGCGCCGCGGCCAGCGCGGTGCTGGTCATCGCGGTGACCTGCGCCGCCATCCCCTGAAGGTTGTAGGTCGCCGTGGCGCTGATCGGAGTGGAATAGGCGATACGGCGAACGACGTTGCCGCGGGCATCGTATCTATATTCGGTTAGGAAATTGCCCGGATCGACCGAATAGCGAAGCCGCCCGATGGCGTCATAGACCGAGTGCGTCAGTTCATCAGCATTGTTGTTCGCGGCGACCAGCAACTGGATGTCGCTCACGGCGGGCGCCGTCGACAGGCCGGCCAGCGCGGTCGGCGTGATCGGCGTGGCAAAGGCCCTGGTCGCGACGATGCGGCCGTCGCCGTCATAGCTGTTCTGGGTGACGTTGCCGAGCGGATCGACGGTATAGATCAGCCGGTCGAGCTTGTCGTAAGCGTACCGGGTGACGTTGTTCAGCGCGTCCTTGACCGTGACGAGATTGCCGCGGCGATCATAGGTATAATAAGTAGAATTCGCCAGCGCATCGGTCGTCTGAATGACGCGTCCGTCGCGATCATAAACGATGGAGCTGCTATTGTTCAGCGCATCGGTCGCCCGAACCTGGCGGCCGGTGACGTCATAGCCGAAGCTGCTTGTGATCGCCTTACCGCCGCTCCCGGAATCCACTACCTGGTTCTTCAGCAGCCCGCGACGATCATAAGTATAGGTCGTGACCGTGTTGATCGCGTTGGTCGCGGTCTGGCGCTCGCCAAAGGCGTTCAGCGTGTAAGTCTGGGTCTGATTGAGCGCGTCCGTGCTCGTCAGGAGCCGCCCGTCTGCGTCATAGGTGAATTTGGTGGTGGTCGCGACTGCAGCCTGAACGTCGGCGACGATGACAGAATCGTTGACGGTCGCGCTGGAAGTGGCGGTGCCCGCGAAGAGATAGACCCATGCATTGGCGTCGGCGTGGAAGGTGCGCGTGACCACGACGAGCGTGGGCTGATCGGCATCGAGGCCGGCGATCGACCACTGACCATTATATTGGCTGATCGTGCCGCCGCCGCTCATCACGACCGCGGTGTCGCCGCTGTCGCCCCAGATCGGAGTCGTCGAACTCCTGATCCCGAAAGAGGCGAAGTCGACCGTGCCCTTCTTGATCCAGAAGGAGAAGCTGATCGACTGACCGTTGGCCACCGGCGTGGCGGCCGACATTATAGCCCCGGGCACATTCTGCGTCGAAGGCGCCAGCGTATAGGCCGGCGCCCCGTTGATGGTGGTGTTGGGCGCCGGAGCTACCGAAATCGACACACTGCTTTTTGCTGAAGCGGCCAGATCAGCCGGCCAGAGATTCGTCAGGTACCGAGAGACGGAAGCGACATCGCCCAGGGCCGTATAGGCGGTGTCGGTCTCATAGCCGTCGGCATCGACATTGCGCGTCACGCGGCCCAAAGTGTCATAATAGAGTTTGCTGACCGCATCGCGCGCGGCATCCGGGGCCGGCGCGTTATAGACAGTGGCCGATCCGCTGCCCGGATTGCCGCGCCGGATGACGGACGTAACATCGCCAAAAGCATTATAGCTGGTTTCAACCGCGTTGTTCTGGGCGTCGAGCGTGGCGACGATGTGACCTGCCCGATCGTAATAATTGTAGGTCTTATTGCCGACCGGGTCGATGACCGAGGTGACCTGCCCGAACGCGTCATAGGTGAACTGGGTCTGGGTGACGTCGCTCGACCCATAGGCGTCGTAGCGCGAGGTGACCCGTCCGGCTGCGTCATAGACGTAATAGGTCTGCACCGCATCGGCGGTATTATAGCCCTCGGTCTTGGTGCTTAGCGTGCCGTTGGCATTGTAGACGTAACTGGTGACCGTCATCTCGCCATCGGTGGTGGTCGCGACACGTCCGTCCATGTCATAGCTGGTCGCGGTCGTAATGACGGTCGGGGTCGGTGACTTGGCCGCCATGGCCGCTGCAACCAGCGCGGGAATATCCGTGGGCAGGGTCGCGTCGGTGATCCCGCCGACCGTCACATCCCAGCGCGCGGTTCCGACCTGCCGATCCTCGCCATCGTAATCGTAGCGGGTGACATAGCCCTCGCCGTCGACCGTGAAGGTGAGATCGCCGCGCGCGTCATAAAAATTGCGCGTGATGCGGTCGTTGGCCGCGCTGGCAAAGGCTGCCGCCCAAGTATCCATGTCGTCGGTGTTGGGCAGCGCGGTCGTCGTCCGAAGTGCGGCATAACGGGTCGTCTTGATGACGTGACCCATCGCATCATATTTGTAGCCAGTGACCGCACCTGCCGCGTCGATCGCATAGGCCAGATTCTTGTGAACGTCGTAAATCGCCCAGTTCGAGCGATTGCTGCCGTTGGTTGCCAGGCCGCTGACCGCATTTATCGCCGACCGGACCGCCGCGACCGTCCAAACCGCCGGCGTCGCGATAGTGCCGGCATATTGGATGCTCTGCCGCGTTTTGCCGATGATGTCCGCGACGGACTGCGCTGGGTAGACATATTCGGTGACGTGGTTTTGCGCGTCGATGACAAAGGTCAGCAAGCCCTGATTGTCGTACACATAATGGGTGGTGCGGTCCGCGGCGCTCGCGCCCGCGGTCAACGTGTTGAACGAGGCAGTCGCGCCATTCGCCGGCTTGTTCGCATAAGCCGTCTCGGCGATCTTGAACCCGCCGGCGTCGTAGGTGACGCTCGACAGATACCCCTCGCCATCAAGCGTGCCGACCACCCGGCCGCTCTTGTCGTAGAAGATCCGCGACGTCTTGTCGCGCGCGGCATCCACTGTCGGGAGCGTCAGGCCAGTGGTTGGCGAACTGGTGATCGACGGCGTCTCCATGATGACAGCATCATTCACCGTCCCGCCGGACGACGACTTCACGTAGAAATAGCCCTGGACCGTTTCATCCTTGGTGAAGGTCCGGGTGATCCGCACGCGGGTAGGCACCGAGGTCGACAGGTTGCCGATCGTCCATTGCGACAGATATTGCCCGGTGACGGAGCCCGATCCCGAGACGATCGTCGCGCTGGTATTGGTGGTGTCCCCCCATCCGCTCGGGGTGACGCCATTGCCGCCCACGCCATAGAAGCCGAAGGCGGCGGGCGCGATTGTGGTGCCGTTCAAGACGCCGGTAAGGAACACATCGAAGGTCAGGGTGGCGCCGGCAGATACGGTATATCGAGCGGACGAGACCTGTTCGCCGCCATTCGTCACCCTGATCGTGTATTTCTCACCGCTGCCGGTGGGAGCGACGTCCAGGCCGCTTGACGTCCATTGGCTGGTATTCGTCAGATCGGGAGCGAGATTGGTACCCGCCGCCAACCCTTTGAGCGTGGCAATCTGAGCCACCGTAAGCTTGTTGGCATAGGCCGTGGTGCCAGTGAGCTTGCCCGAAGCGTCATAGCTATAAGCGGTCGCCTCTCCCGCCCCGTCAATCGTCTCGATCGTGCGGCCATCCTTGTCGTAAACAGTAAACGTCCACAGACTGTCGGCGGTGTCGGCCGGACGATTGCTCGCGAAATCGAATGTCGTCGGTGCACTCTGTAATGCGGACAGCTGGGTCGAACTAAGCGCGGTCGCGTAGCGCACCGTCGCGATGACGCGATTGTCGGCATCATACTTATACTCGACGACATTGCCGGCCTGGTCGATGTCGGCGATCTTTCGGCCGACCGCGTCATATTCCATGTACGACTTGTTGCCGGTTGCATCGATCGCGACGCGCAAGCGACCCAGCTGGTCATAGGTGTAACGCGATATCGCGGTTGTCACCTGCGGATCGGCTGCCGTCGTCTTGACGATATTGGGCGCGGCCAGAATGACGCCATCGCCGGCCAACGGCCCAGGGCCTGAGGTCCTGATGTAAAAGATGGACGACACATACTCGGCCGCCAGGAAGGTTCGAGTGATGCGGATGCGTGTCGGGGCGGTCGAGGAGAGGCCGCTGATCTGGCTAGGTCCGGCATTCTGGGCAGTGATCGTGCCCGGACCTGACAGAATCGTCGCGGTCGTTAGACTGCCGTCTCCCCAGCCGCTGGCGGGGTTGCCGAGACCGCCACTGCCTAACAAGCCGAGCATGTCTTGCGGCGTCCCGTCCACCCCCTGGATCGTCATCTCCCAGGTTAAGGTATCGCCGGCCGCCACGGCGATCGCGCCGTTCACGTTAAGACCAGCGCCCGCCGTATCGTTACGGACGTATTTAGTCGCCGGCGCCCCGTAGATCGATCCGGCTGAGGTAATCGTAAGGTTGCTGGTCGGCGTCCATTGAGCCGAATTGGAAAGATCGGGCCTGAGGTTGGTGCCGATGGTAGGCGCCGCCGTCTTGACGATATTGGGTGCGGCCAGGATGACGGCATCGCCAGCACTTGCTCCAGGGCCTGAGGTCTTCATGTAGAAGAAACAGGCGACATTCTCCGCCGCCAGGAAGGTCCGGGTAATCCGGACGCGGGTCGGCGAGCTCGAGGAGAGACCGGTGATCTGGCTGGGTCCAGCGTTTTGCAGGGCGATTGTCCCTGGCCCCGACAAGATCGTCGCCGTCACCAAGCTGCCGTCTCCCCAACCGCTGCCGGAATTGCCGAGACCGCCATTGCCGTAAAAACCGAACATGTCCTGGGACGTGCCATCGACTCCCTGGATCGTCATTTCCCAGGTCAACGTGTCCCCGGCAGCCACGGCGATCGCGCCATTCACGCTGATCTGACTATCCGCAATGTTTTGACGGACATATTTCGTCGCCGGCGCCCCGTAGATCGAAGCCACTGAGGTCAGCGTAACGTTACTGCCCACCGACCATTGGGCGGGATTGGAAAGATCTGGCTTCAGATTAGGGGTAACCGTCGCCGGCGCCGCTTGCATCGAGGCGACAAGGTCGCCGGCTTTGTTGTAGGTCGACGTCTGCGTCAGGCCATTGGCGAGCGTAACGACCGTCTTCGCGTTGGCATCATCGAACAGGATACTGGTCGTGCTACCCTGGAGATCGACCGAGGCGACGACCCGCCCAAGCCCATCATAGACGAACGTCTCGGCGCCATGGGTATAGTCCTGGCTCGACAACAGCTGGCCAGCCTGGTCATAGAAATAATTAGTCAAGCTATAACCGTTGGCGGTGGACCCCGTCCCCGGCGCGGTCGACTTGCCGTAGCCGACGACATTTAGGATGTTGCCACGAGCATCATACGTGATCTGGCGCTGATTAACCGCCGTCGGGTCGTTTGGGCTTTGGCTGAGGTTGGTGACCCAGCCGTTCATATCGGAAAGGACCGGCGCCGGATTGGCGTTTAGATCGAAGGTCTTGCCAACATAAGTCAAGGTCAGCGTTTCGCGACCGACACCATCATAGCGGTGTTCGACGACATTGCCGTCGGCGCTGATCTCGAACGCGAGCCGGTCATTACCGTCATAGACGTAGCGCGTAGTATGATAGTTGGCGGTGATCGTGACGGTATCGGTCGACTGGTCGACGCCGCTCACCGTCTCGGTCAGCAACTCGTTCTTCGAACCATAAGTGCGGGTGGTGACGTTGCCGAGCGGATCGGTGATGGTCTGGGCAACACCATTGACGGTGAAGTTCGAATAACTGGTCGTATTACCGAGCGGATCGACGACGCTGGTGACGTTGCCGGTCGCGTCATAGGTGAACTTCGTCACCTGCGGCGCGAGGCCGGCCGAGGCCGCCGGCGCGGTGATCCTGGTCAAATTGTCATTGGCATCATAGTCGAGCCGGGTCACCTGTCCCGCCGCATCGGTGACCGTCGAATAGCCGGTGTAATAATCGATCGTGGTGACGCGCGAAACGCCGGTAGCGACCGCCTGGGTCAAGGTATGGACCCGGTTCGATCCGTCATAGCCAATCGTCAGCGACGAGCCATCGGTCTCGGTGATCGTCGACACCCGGTCTGTCGCGCCGACATAGGTGTAGGTGGTGGTATAGGTCTTGCCGTCCGCGACGCTGTTGTCGCCTGGGGTGAGATCCACCGTGACCGTCCAAAGGCGGTTCGATCCGTCATAGGTGTAGCGCGTGCGGGTCAGCGTCTTGGCGGTATTGCTGACCAGATCCTTATAGCTCGTCGTGATCTGGGTGATGTTGTTGCCGGACCAGCTATACTGAAGATATTGCGTTCCGCCGCCGATCGTGTCGGTAATCGTGACCTTGTCGAGATGGCTGGTGGTTCCGACGTAACTGAAGGTCAGCGCGTTTCCGCTCGTATCGGTCTGTTTGGTGATCAGCCACTGGCTGCCTGACACCTGGCCGTAGGTCTCGGTCAGCTGGCTATCGCCATCGGTCCAGGTCCAACTCCCCGTCCCCGCCGCATTCCAGGTCAACGTATCATAGGATCCCGACCCGTCTTTCGCGACGTAGAGGAGCTTGTTCGTGTCCCAGGTATAGGTGATCTCCGAGCCGTCCGCCGAGACCCGCTTGACCGTGCTGTTGGCTGCGTTTTGGCCGCCGATCAGGCCATAGACCCGCCGATCGGTCGACTGCCGCCAATTGTCGCCATTCTCGTCGGAGAGATCGCCGAGACTGTTGTACGTCCGGGCAACCGACGCATCCGGTCCCAGCCCGACCAGCATCTCGTCCTTCTGCTGGATCATCAGATTGCCGGTCGCGGCGTTGAGGAGCACCTGCTCGGCCGAACGGCCGAGCGACGAACTGCCGAGAAGGCCCGACCTGCCGAGCACGTTGCCCGAACCGCGTTCGGCACCCGCACCAAGACCCGTGAAAATCGCTACCATCTCGCGCTACCCCAGCTCAGACCAGGCGGGGCACACCCCGCCATTCATGAGCCTTGTCGGGACGATCCGGCGATAGTTTAGGAAATAATATTCGTGCGAGACTCTTGCGGCGACACATAGCGGGGCGCGGCGGACGGGGAGCGTCCAGAACATCGCCGGGGACTCAGGTCGGAACATGACGACCCGATGAGCCGCAAGCTCTCTACGAATGTCGCGATGACGTCCGATCCACCCAGCGTCTTTCAGCGCATCAGTCTAATGTCGCTCAATTGACGGCTATGACCGCGTACGGTCTTCCGATCTTCGCTGCCGTGACATTTAGCGTGAGGGCACCCACCCACAGGTTGAATAGATAGGCAACGCCTATCGATCGAAGAGGCGCGTCCGGCCTCAGGCAATATCCCGAATAGCGGCGGCGAGGTCGCCGTCGCTAATATCACCCCTGGCCGTGAGCGGACGGCAGCCTTTCTATCTCCCCCGCAGACGCCGTGCCGGCGTTCAGCTGCTCAGCCACCTGCCCGATAGCGGAGGGCTTCATCCCGGCCCTCGCCCTGACCCACTCGCGCATGGGTTCCTCAAACCGCAAGAAGACCACGATCGATAGGACGAGCAAAGCGGGATATTGAAGGGCGATCATCGCCCTATCGCTGCCGATCCAGATCTTTATGGCGAAATGGACAGGCTGGTGAAGGAGATAAAGCGAGTAGTTGGCGCCGCCCATGATGACCAACCAGCGCATCGACAGCAAATGAGCCAATCGGGTTTCGCGGTTGGCGGATACCGAGGCTATCAACAGGGCCGACATCGCGGTGACGAACGGCCCGACATTCGGGTCCCCGGTCAGGCATAAGACCGCCACCAGCACGGTTGCGACCGCCCAGGACGGGACGCGGACCATGAGACCGCGCAGGTGAAATTCGGCGATACAGATGCCGGTCACGAACTCGGGCAAGCGCAGAATCGGCGCGGGAACCCATTTCATCCAGGCAAAGGGCCCAAGGTCACCGCTAATAAAGGTCGAACTCTGCGTTATCGTGGCGAAGGTGGGAAGGAGGAGGGTCAGGATGCCCACACCTGGCGAGGGGACTTTTCGACCGCACGTGAGATCAGGGGAAAGCAGAGGTAGAAGAAGAATTCGACCGACAGGGTCCAGCTCGGCATATTCCAGCATGTGATGCCGAGCGAGCTATCTTGCACCTACCAGTTCAACAGGCAGAATTGCGGCAAGTCCCCCAGCCGGCCAGGGTGACGAACGGCAGTATCAGCAGGACGGTCAAAAGGTAGACCGGGTAAATCCGCGCCATGCGCGCGATGGCGAACTTCCTGACCTGGGCGCCGGACGAGATCCAGCCGCGATAGGTATATTGCAGGATAAAGCCCGACAGGACGAAAAAAACGTCACGCCCGAATAGCCGTTCATCAACAGCATCTTGAGGAACGCCGGAAAGTGCGACGATTTAACGACGCGTCCGAATTGTACAGCACCGCTGAAAACGCCGCGAAAAAGCGAATGCTCGTTAAGCGCTCGATGAGGTTCGGCGCGCCGTTGCGTGTCTGCAACCGGCAGCTTCTAAATAGTTCGACTGCGTAGGGCGAGCGTGGCTCGTGGCCGTGCTGTCGCCGTCCACACGCATGATCGACGAAGACGCAAGGAGTGCATTTTGATTGGCGCGCAAGAAGTGCCGATCGAATGCGTCCTGGCACCAGCCGATCGCCTCAATCAGCCGCCTTTTCTGATCGCCAAAAGCTGCGGCGCGGCCGAAGTCGCGCGCTCCTCCTGAATGGAGTGGGATTTCGCGAAAAGGCTGGTCGCGCCGGTTGCCGTGCCTTCCTCCATCGATCCGCCCGCGACATCGCGCAGATGGCGTTCCGTTTCGTCCGGCAGCAGCCTCTCACCCGACAGATATTTCAGATACCGGGCAGGCCCGGCATTGTAGGCGGCGAACAGGCCGGGGATAGCCGAACCGCCGGTAGAGCAGACGCAGATACAAGGCTCCGGCCAGGATATTGTTATGCGGATCGAACGGATCGGTCCCGAGGCCGGCAATCGCCCGCATCGCAGACCAGGTGCGCGGCATCAATTGCATCAGGCCCATCGCCCCGGCGCGGCTGACGGCGGGTCGCCCCCAATGCCGGCGGCGTCCCCCGCTCTCGATCCGCATCACGCGCTCGATCCACGCCGCCGGGACATCATAACGCGTCGACGCCTCGTCGATGAACCGGCGCCAGGTCTCGACGCTATCGGCTGAAGCGGGCGCCGCCGCACTCAACAGCGCGGCGGCGAGCAGCGCTCTCAGCGCACCCATAAGGGCACCGCTTTGCCGATCACGTCGCTCGCGGTGATCGGCCCGAAATAGCGCCCATCGAACGAGTCAGGCACGGCGGCCATCAGGAGGAACACCTCGTGGCGTCCGAGCGTCCGGCAGCCTTGCCAGGCCGCAAGCGGCTGCCCGGCGCGATCCCTCGCCTGTCGGCGCGCGACCGGCGGGCCAGCAACGGTAATTGTGACCCCGCGCGCGCAGATGCGCGCGCCGCCAACCGCGACCACGCGTTTTACGAGCGGCACATTGTTCGGCAGATATTGACGGTCCGCGGCCAGCCGGCGCACCGCTTTCGGCAACCGCGTGATCACCATGTCGCCGACCGCGACCGCAGCGCCGGGATAGACCCGATACAGGCCGAGCGGTGCGCTGCGGCTGGCGTTCCAGACCAGCCGGGGCGCAGGCGCGGACACGAAGGTCGCGATCAAGGAAAGGCAAGCCGCGCCGCCAAGGCCGGCCAGCAGGAGGCGGCCGCGCTCAGGCATCGCCACCGCGTGCCCGGGCATTCGACCAGGCCTGCACGTCATCGATATGATAGCGCCAGGTCCGGCCATGGAGCCGGCAACGCGGGCCCGTGCCGGCGGCCCGCATCGCCTTCAACGTGCTATAGGCGAGCCCGAGATGAAACGCGGCTTGCTTGGCGGTCAGGAACGGATTGGTCTCGCGTGCTTGCTGCGCGCGACGGGCGGTATCGTCCATGGGATCGGCATCCGGGTCGGGTTGCGGTTCTGCCGAAGCAGATCCGGCATGCCTCGGGCGATCCGCGCGCGGTAGGGGCGCAATCAGCCAAGTGTGATTGCGCCCCTCCTCTACCCGGCGAGATGCGACCACCGCGGGCAGAGCTGGAGATCGGTCCCAGGGTGATTGCGGGCCACATGCGCGGTCAGCCCGACGCCTTGACCAGGGCCGCGAGAAAGTCACCGAGCGCCTCGGCCAGCGCGTTGCGGGTTGGATCGCTGAGTGCAACCAGGGACCGGCGGTGATCGCGGGGATCGGCGAGGCGCATCACCATTCGTCGATCCTCCATCCGCAACACCGCGCGAAACGCCGTCGTCAGCGGCGCACCGGAGAGGCCACAGAGATCGGAAACCGACAACCGCTCCGAACGCCGCTCGGCCGCGAACAGCGCCAGCAGCATGGCCCAGGCGTGATCGGTCGAGGGCGGGAGCTTCCCTCCCAGAGCCCGGCGCTCGGCAAGGACCGCCAACGCCTCAGCCAGATCCGCGGGCTGGGTCGGGGGCAGCGGGGTCCCAAGATCCAACCGCACCGGCTCCAGCAGGCGCTGCCATGGCTGTCCAGTAGGCGGGATCATTCACGCGCCGGCGATGGTGGCGCCAGGCGCCCAGCGCCACGAGCAGCATCATCGGATAGGCCCAGAACCCTTGCATGAAGGCGTAGCCGAACGGCAGGATCCTGGGATCGATCCACAGCGCCGGATGAGTCAGCACCGCGATCAGTTGGAGGCTGGCGACGGTGAGTGGCCAGAAGCGGTCGCTGCGCAGGGCAAGCGCCGACAATCCGATCAAGAGCATGATATCGACCGCGAGCACACCGAGTTGCGGCGCGTGCCAATGGGTGTTGGAGGCACCACCGACGACACCGGTCAGCACGGCCGCCAGGCACATCATGATCGTGGCGAGGCGCTCGGACGCACCACCGGCAACAAGGCTCCAGGCAGCGACCGCCGCCTGGAGCACCCAGAAACCATAAAAGAGCAGATAGAGCATCATGCCGGTGCATCGGCGTGCCCCGGCGATGCCGTCAAGAGGTCGCGGCGAGCCGGACCACGGGCGGCACGTCCCCAACATGCTCGCCCTCGGGCATACTATTGGCGCCCTTCCAGAGCCCGCCGCCATAGTCGAGCGTCCGCAGGCCGATCCGGTCGCGCAGATCCGCAAGCTGCTCGTGGACCGCGATCGTCTTGCCCATGCCGGTGACGAGATCGGCGTTCGCGCTCGACAAGGCGGCCACCATGTCATGGGTCACGAGTGGCGACACGTTCATCGGCGCACCAGCGCGGATGACGCTCGCCATCAGCTCGGCATTGGCGGCGATCGCGCCGTGAAGGTCCGTCTCGGCGGGAGACAGTCGCGAGGTGATGCCGCGAATGGCGACGAAATCGATACGAGGTTTGGACATGCGTTTCTCCGGGCGCACCGCGACACGGCGCGCGAACGAGGATCGAAGGGAGATCGAGTCAGGCGGCGTTGGCCAACAGCTGCCCGATATTGCGAACGAGGCTGGCGACCGCGAACAAGGTGAACGCGATGAGCGCCGCGCGGGTCGTCATCACGACGATGCGATGGGCTATGCTCAGGTCATTGAAGCGTCTCCCGCTAATTTCTGGGAGCACCAGATCGAGCAGAGCATGAACGCCGGGCGCAACCGGCAAACTCGCCTCAGTCGTTTTTGCAAAGGGGCCGCGCGCCTCGTGGCGGGCGAGCGCGACCGCCGCTTCGCCGGGACCCGAGGCCCCGAGTTTGCGCGCGGCATTGCCGAGATGGGTGTAGACGGTACGCTCCGACAATCCGACCCGCTGAGCGATCACTTTCGGCTTGAGACCGTCTGCGGCGAGACGAAGCACTTCCATCTCACGCTCCGTCAATCGCTCGAACGCACTATCACTCATGCGGCACCATCATTTGTCGGCCAACCAGACACAAATGACCGTAATCCAGGTTAATTATCAAGGCGATACCGAGCATTTGCCGCGCCGCGCAGCAAGGCGCGGTAGCCGCCCGTCGCCATCATGCGGGCATCTGCGACCAGACGCCGCACGCGATAGCGCCACGATTCGGACGCGCCGCGCCAATCCTTCGCCACCGCAGTCCCAAACAATATCTCGGCGATCTCGCGCTGCGACGCACCGGCCGCGGTCGCGTCATGCACCCTGAGCAAGGTGATCCATCGCGGCATGCGCAGGTCGGGCGGGAACAAGCTGCGCGCGAACGTGCGATGGCGGCAGAGGTGGAGAAAACGCTGCAGCGGCAACATCACCGCCCGGGCCGAGGCCTGGCCCTCGATGCGATAGCGCAGCACCACCGGGATGCCGGCCCTCAGGCTGCCGCTATCGACATCGAGGCGGATATGGCGCCAGCCATCGCTGAGCACGACATGTTCACGGCCGCTGCGATCGGCGACGATTTTCATCCAGGACTGGAGCGCGGCCGGATCGAGCGCATCCTCGCCCGCGCTATCCGGCGCCGGCAGCGCGTCGACGCGCAGGATGCCCGGGTCGAGCGCCGCGCTCCAGATGATCGTCGCGTCAGGCGCGGCAAGGGTCGGCCGTTCGGCGAAAATCCAACCCCCAAAGATCGGGCGAGGCGAGCGGCGCGACACCGCGGGTCGCAGCGCTCGCGCTGACATGCCACGCGACATAGGCGGGATCGCGCCGCAGCCATTCCCACATCAGGCCGGCGCGATCGATGCCGGCAAGCCGATCGTAGCCGGCAGGGTCGTGCCAAGCCGCGCCCGTGCTCACCGGCCACCGCTCCACGGCACGCAACGCTTCCAATGTGAAAGCAAAGGAACGCTACCGTTCTCCGCGCGTCGTCCGCCGCGTTCCTGCCAACAAGCGGCGCGGCGGCCCGAGAGCCCGCCCTGCCGCCACATCCCAAAAAGGGCGTGTCCGGGAACCGCGGCGGCTTGAGACGCCGCCCGGACGCGCGGTCGGCCATGCCGGTGCTGGCAAGCCTTGCGGCCTTTATCGATGCCGCCGGTACGATCGCCGACCGTCCGGCGCTCGAGGTGGCACTCGACGCTCTCGGCAGTCTGATCGACTGTCCAGCCTGGTTGCTGACCGTCCCCGATGCGACCGGCGTGGAACGCAGCATCGGCATGCCCGACGAGCCCTGGCTGCTGGCGCTCGCTCCGGCCGTCGTGCGGGTAGCAAACGCTGCCTGCCGCTCCGCGCGTGGCGGTTTTGTCTGGCGCGACCTGCCCCGCCTGGCGCGTCCGTCGCGGCGCGACCGGCTGCTGCTGTATCAGGCGCATCGCCACGACCTGCGCTCGGCGATCACCATCCCGCTTTGCGGCCCCGGCGCGCGCCGCGGATATGCGACCTTAGCCACCCCGCGGGTCCGCGACTTCGCGCCGGGCGAGCGCGCCGCGCTTGCTTTATTGCTGCCCGCTCTCGAGGAAGCGGTCTGGCGGCTGGTCGGGACGTCCGCGCAGGACCGCGTGAACTTGACGCCGCGCCAGCGCGAATGCCTGATCTGGGCGGCGCGCGGCAAGACCGATTGGGAGATCGCGCGCATTCTTGGCGTGGGCGAGCATGCGATAGACCGCCATTTGCGGCAGGCACGCGAGCGATACGGAGTCGACAAGAGAAGCACGCTGATCGTCCGCGCGTTGTTCGACGGAACGGTGAGTTTTGAAGAAGCGCTCGGGCTCGCCTAGTCCGCTTTTCCGGAATGGCGTGGCGCGCGGCGACGGGCGATGACAGCTCCCTTTAGCGGGAGGAGATCGTGGGTCTGGGACAAAATTCGGCTATCGCGATCGGGCGGGGTCCAGACCGATGAACCCCGGCGCGACCGCCGACCGCGTCTATGAGGCGATCAAGCACCGCGTGCTATCGGGCGCTATGCTGCCGGGCGCGCGGCTGGATCCGACGCGGTTCGCGGAGGATTTCCATAGCAGCAAGACGCCGGTCCGCGACGCACTGCACCGGCTGTCGGGCGAGCGGCTGGTCGACACGAGACCCGGCGCGGGGTTCCAGATGCCGTTCGTCACCGAACCGGGCTTGCGCGACCTCTATCTCTGGCACGCCGCGTTACTGAGGATGCTCGTCGGCGCTTGGTCGAATACGGCGGAGGCCGAGCGGACGGACCTGCCGGTCGATCTCGCACGCACCCCCGGCTCGCTGTTCGGCATCGTCGCGCGGCGCGCGGACAACGACGAATTCGTGCGGCAGCTCGACGCGACCGCCGACCGCCTTGCCACCGCGCGCGTCGCCGAGGCACGGGTCCTGACCGGCCTGGAGGCCGAGGCACGCGGCCTGGCCGAAACGATCGATCACGGGCCGCGCGCCGCGATCCTCCAGGCGATCGCCGCCTATCATCGCCGCCGGCTGCGCGCGGTGACCGACCTGGTCCGGGCGATGTACCGACCGGCATGACGTCCACCCCGGCCGTCCATCGAACATTCGCGATATTCCGGCGGTATAAAGTTCGTATACCGGACCGACCTGCCTAGCCTTCAGATGCCGCGAGTCCCGCGGCGTCACGAAGGAGACTGTCATGAACCGTGAACAGCTGATCGATCTCGGCACCGCCTCGATCGAGACCAAGGGGGTCCCCGGCGTCGGGATCGACGAGAAGCTGGAACAGCAGCACGCTGGCCTCGCCGACGACTGATCGCCCGGGCGCGCGGCGCGAGCCGCGCGCCTTTCGGCAATCGATCGCATGGCACAGGGCTATCGCTTCGCACCAGGCATCTCGGCGTCCCGGCCCGCCGACCGGCTGATCCTGCTCGATCTCAGGCGCGACCGCTATTTCGCGCTCACCGACGATCTTGACGCCGCCGTTTCACGCCTCATTGCCGGCACCGCCGGCAATGAGGATCGCGCACGCTTCGAGATGCTCGCCGCTGAAGGCGTGCTTCTTCCCGCTGCTACCGACGAACGACCAAGCCTATGCCCTACGGTCCAGGCGGCGAGGACGACGCTGGCGCTTCCCGCGGGACACACGTCACGGTGGCGGACGATGCTCGCCACGCTGTCGGTCATCCGCGCGCGCCACGTCCTCAACCGCCAGGGCCTCGAGCGCGCAATCGCCGATCTGCGGGCGTGGCGTCCGACGGCGCCTGTTGACTCCCCAACCGACCTCTATCGGATCGTGGCCGCCTTCCGAGCCGCGAGCGGCCTCATCTCACCCCTCGACCAGTGTTTGCCGCGCTCCTTGGCATTGGTGCGCCGGCTGTTCGCTGCAGGACTAGCGCCAGATCTCGTCATCGGCGTCGCGGTGCAGCCCTTTCGCGCGCATTGCTGGGTTCAATCGGGAGATCAGCTGCTGATCGACGATGCCGGTAGCGTTCGCCAATTCACCCCTATCCTCGTGCTGTGACCGACCGTTTCTCCCTCATCGTCGCACGCTCGCCAGCGGGCCTGGCCGGGCTGGCCGAGCCGCAGCCTCCCTATCCTGGCTGGGCTGTCGATCGACTGGCACCACACGTCTTTTTCTTCCGCACCCCCCGCGCCAGCATCATCACCTGGCCGCGCGGCCTGATCGTCGGATCGCTGGTCGCGCGTGGCGAACGCGCACCGCGCGGCCATCTCGCGCCATCCGACAGCGCGATGATCGACGCGAAAGGCCCGGCAGCGCTCATCGACTGCTATTGGGGCGCCTATGTCGCGTGCCTCATCGGCGTCGACGGATGCGTCATCCTGGTCCGCGCGCCGTTCGGCGACCTGCCCTGCCTTTGGCATGCCAGCGACAGCCATATCGTCATCGCCTCCGACCCCGAATTGCTGGCGTGCCACGGCGTCGCCGCCAAGCCGAGCCCCCCGCGCCTCGCCGCCTATCTCGGACGGCCCGATTATCTCGGCAATGCCACGTGCCTGACCGATATCGACGAGCTGCGCGGCGGCGAGGCGTTGCGCATCGGCGAGACGGGCCTTTCGCACCCGGCGGCATTGTGGTCACCCTGGCGCCTTGCTGCGAACGAACGGCGTTTGCTTAGCGATCCGCGCGATGCCGCTTCACGGGTCGGTGAAGCGGTCCGGCTGAGTGTCGCCGCCCGCACCGTGCGCCATCCGCGGTCGCTGCTTCTGCTGTCGGGCGGCATCGATTCCTCGGTGGTCGCCGCCAGCCTCGCGAATGCCGGCCGCGACTTCACCTGCCTCAATTTCCTGTCGTCCAATACCGGGGACGAAGAACGCTATGCCCGGCTGGTCGCCGATGCCTGCGACGCCCCGTTCGAGGTCGGTGTGCGCAACCCCGCCGGCGTCGATCTCGAGCGCTCGGCCGCGGCAGGCCAGCCCCGGCCGGTCGCGCGCGCCTTCATGCAGGAAAGCATGCGGCTTGCCGGCGAGGCGGCAAATCGTAGCGGTGCGAGCGCGGTCATCGATGGCGGCGGCGGCGACAGTGTGTTCTACGCCTATCTGTCGGCGGCGCCGGCCGCCGACCTTTGGCGCCGTGAGGGCTGGTCGGCGCAATTCCGGTCGACGGTCGCCGCCCTGGCTGCGCTCTCCGGTGTGAGCCGGCTCAAGGTGACGCTCAGGGGGATCGCGCGCGCGCAACGCGCCAGCCAGGCCCGGCGCCCGCCGCTCCTCGACTATCTGTCGGCAGAGGCACGCGCGCACGTCGCCGAGGCAGCACCTCACCCCTGGCTCACGGTCCCGGCCGGGGTCGGGCCAGGGACCGCGTCCTATGTCGCTGGTCTTCCGCCTATCCAGGGCCTTGTCGAGACGCAGGATCCGCGGGGCGCGGTCGCCGCCATTGCGCCGCTCATCACCCAGCCGGTGGTCGAGGCGTGCCTTTGCGTCCCGAGCTGGCTGTGGTTCGAGCCTTGGAACAGCCGCGTCGTGGTGCGCCGGGCGTTTGCCGAGGCCCTTCCGCCCGCGATCATCGAGCGTCGATCGAAGGGAACCCCCGAATCGTTCGTTGCCGGCATCTTCGAGGCGCGCCGCGGCCAAATCGCCGCGCTGCTGCTCGACGGATCGCTCGCGGCAATGGGGCTGCTCGATCGCCAGGCGCTGGCATCCGCGCTCGCGGCCGGCAGCGTGACGCGCGGCTATGCGTTCAACCGGATTCTGCGGCTGGTCGATGCCGAGGCATGGGTGCGATCATGGCCCGCTGGCGCTGCCCGGTGACGACGGGCGCGGCATCGCTGCCCAGCGCCGATATTGCGCCGTCTTGGCCGGGTCGGGATCGGTCTCGCCGAGCAGCCAATACGCGAACCAGTCGATATTGCGCTGATAGATGGCGAGCCGGTGCGCCGGGTGCCATTTGATGTGGAACTCGTCCGGAAACACGTACATCTCGACCGGCTGGCGATGTTCGCGCAGCGCGGTCACCGTCTCGAGCGAGAGCAGATATTCATTATCGGCCAATTGCATGAGAATCGGCGTCGTCATGCGGCTGGCATTGAGCGCCATCGAATAAGGGCGCCAGAAATCGAGATCCTCGGCGGTCGCCGACGGATAGCCCTGCGCGCGAAGGCTATCCGCCCAGGCGGTGCCGCCATAGGTCATTGTCGTGCGCATCTCGACGCAGCAGGTGCTGATCGCCGCCGCGCGAAACAGGCCAGGCGCGTTGATCAGCGCAAACCGCGCCGTCGACGATCCGTCGCTGAGGCCGGTGATTCCGATCCGCGTCGGGTCGATCGTGCCGGTTGCGATCGCGCGCCGGACCCCGGCTTCGAGCGACGAGAGAATGTTACGCCGCTCCGCCCAATTCTTGCCGTTGGCCGCGGTGAAATCATCCCAGGAGGCGAGGTCGGGAAGGCTTTGCGCGAAGAATGGCGGGCGCTCGAAGCTCAATATGGCGATGCCCCGCGCGGCGAGCGCGTGGATCGGATATTCATCGCCGGTGCCTCCGCGCAGGAAGCCGGTCGAATGGTATTGCACGACGACCATCGGAACCTTGGTGCCGCGACGATAGTCGGGCGGCAGCACGAGATCGCCCCAGGCCGGCAGGCCGATATCATTGGTGAAGCGCAACCGCTCGACACGCCCAAAATCCCAGCCCGCCGCCTCAGGATTGGGGTTGAAGAACGGCCGCATCGTTCCACGTCGCCTGTCGATCCTGACGATACGCCGCGGCGTGGTCGCGTTCTCGTCGAGGCACAGCAAAGCGCCTGGGGCCGGGACGCAGCCGAACAGCGCGTCGGTGGTCGCGAGGAGGAGGCGCGGCGCGGCATCATTTGCCGGTGACCAGGCATAAAGCGCGGTCGTTTCCTTGTTGAACCCCTGGCGGCGCAGGAAAAGGATCTCGCCGCGCTGCCGGTCCCAGAACAGCGCGAACACGCCGCTGGCGCAGGCCTCGGCGCGGCAAGAGGCGAGCGGCACACCGCGCGCCTCCACGACCAGGCGGGTCGCCGCGAAAGGGCGCGCGTCGATCGGGTTCAGCCTGGCGATGCGGCCATCGCCGAGCGCGGCGGCAAGAAGACCGCCGCCGGTCAGCAAGGCTTGTTCATTGGGCAAGGCGGACCGCTCGCCGCCGGCAAGGAGAGCGACACGATCGACGCTCGCCACCCCCGCCGGAAGTTGCGGCCGAGCGCCATAATCGGGCGACAGCGCGTCGTCATAGAGCCAGCCGGTGCGGGCCGCCGCGTCGATCGCCGCCGCGGCTTCCGCCAGACCGGGCCTGCTGGCATAGACAATCCCGGTACCGTCGGGCGTCCAGTCGAAGGCGTCGACATCGATCCTTGAATGGGTAAGCGGCCGGCTCGTGCCTCTTGCGCAATCGACGACCCAGATCTGGGTCGTATCGGTATCGCGACGTAGATAGGCAACATACCGCCCATCGGCAGACCAGGCGGGCTGGATCGTCTTCTGGGCACCGTCGGGGACGAGGTGACCGCGAAACGGATCGACCGACGTGATCAGCGTGCCGCCGCGATCGACGATCCGCGGCGGACCGCCGCCGGCAAGGTCGAGGACCATCAGGTCGCGGCAATAGCTATCCGAGGCGGGATCGGCGCGCGACAGGACGAACGCTACCTTCCGGCCATCGGGCGACACCGCAAGCGGGCTCGGCTCGGACGTCAGCACTTCGGAGGCACCGATATCGCGCAACATCGCCAGGTCGACGGCGCGGACCGGATGCCGGCCGGAAGGCGGCCTGCTCGGTAGGAGACCGTCGCACGCCGCGCGCGCCGCACCGGGCACCGCCACTGCCAGCACGGCCATCGTCAGCGAGACGGCCGACAGCAGCGATCGCCGGTCTCGCCTTACCACGACTTGGATATCCCGATGCTGAGCAACCTGCCCAACGGCGAGTAGTTGGTCGAATCGTAGGGCGCCTCATAGCCCGCGTCGATCATGATCGTGTCGGGCTTTGCGTTGAACAGATTCTGCGCCGAGCCAGTAATTCGGGTACCGCCAAGCGCGCCCCAGCTCTTGGCAAGGTCATAGCCGATCGTCAGATCAACGGTCGTCATGCCATGGACCCCGACCACCGGCTGCTGGCGAACATCGCTGACGCCGCCGATCCGATAGACCGCGCCGGTGACGGTCAGATCCTTGAGCGACCAGGTGACGGTCGCGGTCCCGCGCCAGTGCGGCGGGTTGAAGATCGCCCCGGCGAGCTGGGTTACAGGCTGCGCCGCGCTCAACTGCTGGTCACTTTCGAGATAGCTCGCATTGACGGCAAGACGAAGGCGTTGGTCCGGTCCGAGCGCGATCGTGTCGTCGGCGAGGATATCGATGCCCCGCGCATGCTGGCGCCCGGCGTTGCGATTGGCATTGTCGATGATCGCGACCACCGCCGCCGGATCATAGGCCCGTCCGGTGAAGTTGCTGAAGGTCGAGGCCGCGGCGATCACCGCCTGCTGAGCCGATTCGCTTGGCCCGTTCACCACCTGCCCGGCATAGAGGCTGCTGCTCAAGGCCTGGTTGAGGAAGGTGATCGGAACGACGATGCGATCGCGATAATCGACGTCGAAATAGCTGATCTGCAGGCGCGCCCCACCCAGCGCGCGCGGATGAAGATCGAGGCCCACGGACCAAGTGCGCGCGCGTTCGGGCTTGAGGCCGGGATTGCCGCCGAGCTTGAGTAACGCCGCGGCGGTCGCGGGCTGGCCCGCGCCGCCGAGCGGCGCGGCCGGATAGAGGTACACGACCCCGGGCTGATATTGCTGGAACAGCGTCGGCGCGCGGAACGACCGCCCCCAGCTCGCCCGAACGCTGACATCGGAGCTGGGCGCGAGGGTCAGGCCGAAGCGGGGCGTCGCCACCTCGCCGATCCCGGGATAACGCTCGTAGCGGAGCGCCGCGCTGACATCGACCCTGTCGAGGAGCGGCACGGCTTGCGCCGGCCCGACCAGCGGCAGGTCGACTTCGCCATAAGCGAAATAGCTGTCCTGCGTGTGCGCGGTGTTGGCGGGTCCGCCGGGACCGTCATCGCGCCGGAAGCCGATCGCGCGGTAGCCGGCGCCGACCGCGAGCTTGGCGCTTCCGCCCGGCAGGGCAAAGAGCGGGCCGTCGGCCCCGGCATCGACCGATCGCGCATTGTTGCGGTAATAGCCGGCGCTCGCCAGCGCGCAGACGGCGCTCACGCAACTGACGTTGGTGACGTCGACGCGTTCCTTGCCATAATCGGCCGAGAACGTGGACCGCCAGCCGCCGCCCATCGACCAGGCCAGCGACGGGATGACCGCCCAGGAGCGATCGCGCGCCGTGTAGAATTGTCCGCTCGTGGCGAAGTCGCCCTCGGCATTGGCCGGCGACTGCTGGTCGCTGGTGCGGCTGCTGAACAGCGCATCGATCGAGAAGGTGAGCGTATCGGTCAGTGCCTGACGGCCGGTCACGAGCGCGCTGTCGCGCCGCATGGCTGGGAGCAGGCTAAGGCCGTTGGCGCTGCCTTTGGTATAGGAGCGTTGATCCGAGAGCAGCGCTGCATTGTCCGCATGATCATAAGCGACGAGGAGCGCGCCGCTGCTCCAGGTCGTCCCCGCGAGCGCGTCATATTGCTGCTGGAAGCTACCGCCGTCGCTCGCCCCGGCGATCCGTGCACCGATCTCGACCCCGCGATAATCGCGCTTGAGGATGATGTTGGCGACCCCCGCCACCGCATCCGAGCCGTAGAGTGCGGAGGATCCGTCGGGGACGATCTCCAAGCGGTCAACCGCGTTGATCGGAATGGCGGAGACGTCGATGCTCTGACGTGACGCATTATAAGCGAGGCGGTGCCCGTCGAGCAACGTCAGGGTCGCATCGCTACCGAGACCGCGAAGATTGATCGAGGAGCCGCCACTCACGTCAATGCCGCTCGCGGTCGGCACGTTGCTGCCGATGCCTGGATTCTGGCCACCCCCGAAACTCTGTGGGATCGCACGTACCACCGATCCGAGATCGGTCTGGCCGGCGTCGCGCATCATCGTCGAGGTCCGGGTAATGACCGTTGAGCTCGGAGCGGCTCCGCGGATGCGCGATCCTGTCACGACGATATCGTCGCTTTGCGACGCGTCTGGATCGGCCGCCTCGAGCAAGCTCTCCACGACATAGCCCCCGACGACGTGGCGCGCACGCAAGCCGCTGCCCGCCAGAGCCGCCGCAACCGCCTCATCAACGGACAAAGGCCCCTCGACCATTGCCGCCGCCTTGCCCCGAATCAGATCGGCTGGGGCGATGATGCTGCGTCCCGACTGTGTCGCGATCGCGCGTAGTGTATCGGCAAGCGATTGCGCTGGCAGGTGATAGACGATCCGGTCCCGAGCATCGGCCGGTATAGCCAACGACGTCAGGAGTGTAACGGCGAGCGAAGCGGTCGACGCCCGCAATATGCTGTGCAAACGCATATATCCTTCCCCACGGCGATGCGCGCGGAGCCGGCACCGTCCACAGGTCGTTGAAACCCGAGCACGGCAGATCCCTGGGAATTTATTCCGTGCGCGGTGCGCTCAGGACGAAACTGCCATCGGCGCGGCGCGACAGGTCGAGGTGGAAGGCGGCCGACAGCATCCGCGCGAGGCCGGCGGCGTCGCCCGCGCGAAACGTGCCGGTGAAGCGGAGTTGGGTAAGACCATCGCCGTCAAGCGCAATCCGCGCGCCGTCATAACGATTGGCCTCGGCCACGACATCCTCGAGCGGGGCATTGTCGAACGACAACATGCCCGAGGTCCAGCGCTTGTCTCCGTCCCGGAGCGCCATCGGCGCCGCGATTGCTCCGGCATCGGCAATCACAATCTTTTGACCAGCCGAAAGCGATACCACGGCGGTCCCAATACGCACGGCACCGGTCCCGCCGATCATCGCAATCGTGGTCCGGCCCGCGCCGCGGGTCAGATCCACGACCTGCCCATGCTCGATTGTTGCCGCAGCTGCCTCGAGTTGGATCGGCCGCTGGGGATCGCTAACGGCCGCGATACGGGCCCGGCCTCGCAGGAGCCTGAGGCGCCGGGTCGATGCCGTGAAAACGGCATCGACCCGGCTGTCGGTATCGAGCGTCACTTGAGTACCGTCTGGCAGGCGGTTGGTCCGAATCTCCCCCACCTTGGTGACGAGAGAAAAGGCTTCCGCCGCCCGGCTGCCTATTCCGGCAAGGCTCGCAACCCCAACCCCGATCATGAGCAGGACGATCGCGGCAACCGCCGCGATCGGGGCCCGCCAACCATGCCGTTTCGCTGGCGCCTCGCCGCGAGGCGTCGCACGGTCCAGATGGGCGGTCGCCTCCCAGGTCGCGAGCACATGGTCATAGGCATCCGCGTGCTCAGGGCTCGCACTGTACCATGATTCGAACGCGTCGCGATGGGCGGCCCCCTCACCGCGCAATCGCACGAACCATTCGCGAGCCTCGGCGCCAATGCGCGCCGCGTCGTCCGGGCCGGTCATCGATCGCCCGCCGCGCGATGCAACGCCGCCAATGCCTTGCTCATATGCCATTCGACACCCTTGACGCTCAGACCGGTGCGCTTCGCCACCTCGGCATAGGTCACGCCATCCAAACGCAGGGCCATGAAAATCTCGCGAGTCTTCGGGTCGAGCTTCAGCATAGCGGCGTCGAGCCGATTTAGCATGTCGCGCGCCTCAAGGCTGGCGGTGATGTCGACGGAAGCATGCTCAACGAGCTCGGCATCTTGGACAACGATCGAGCGGTAATAAGCGGCACGCGCGCGATTACGCAGGATATTCTCGCTCACCGCGCCAAGATAAGCGGCAGGCTTGCGTATCTCGGCGCGCTGCTCGTCGGACATGGCCGCCAATTGCACGAAACTGTCCTGGACGAGATCATGGGCGTCTTGCCGGTCGGCGCGGCGCAGGAACTTGCGTAGGAGCTTAGGCGCCTGGATCCGATATAATGTTTCGAGCGGCGAGCGATCGGCGGGCAGCGCCGGGTTGTCCGGCGGCAACGGCTGATCCTCACCGAGCGGCGACGCTTCTAACGCGGTCGCCACATCACGGCCGGACATCACCGGTTCCCGATCAGCCACTCGGCGGCTGTCGCATATTCATCGGCGGGATCGCCCATTGACCACCTCATCATCTTCGAGGCGGTCGGCGGAAGCCGGGTGTTGAGAACGCGCTTGAGACACGCGCCGTTGCCTTTAGCCGCAAGCGGCCTGGACATGCGCATCGGCCACCCGGCCGCGTCGCGCGAACCGGCATCCAATTTCCCAAGCGAGGTTCTCACGCCTCGGCGCCGCATCTGGCGACGCATGGACAGACTAACCCAAGGATTCAAAGAAGCAAGCGAAGCAGACCTAGCATCCTTCACACCGATCGCGATGCGCGTTCGGCCAAAATTGCGGCGATATCGGAAGCAGTGTCAGGTCCAAGATGGTGACAACTTTGGGAAAAGAATTAACCTTGGCGGGCTCGCCCGTGGATGGGGACACGCCCGCCTTTAGCCGCGTCCCAATAGGATGCCGGGCGGACAGCCGAGGACCTCCGGCTGCCCGCACTCAAGGCGTCGTGGCGCAGCTTAAACTGGTCCAGTTGGCTGAGCCATGATCCAGGCTCAATAGATTGGCGAGTGCCACCCCTGCATCATCGTTGGGTCGCTTGAGATGGAGGCGCACAAAATCGTACTCGTGATCTCCGCAGCGCACCTTACCGAGCGGTTGATAGCGGTCGATCAGGCTGCCTGGCACTGGCACCCAGTGCTCGCGGTCATGAAGTGAGAAATGAATGCTGTCGAAATCGCTTCCTGCCGGCTTGATCATTCCGACGACGGCGACAGTATCGTGCATTTGCCTGAGCTGCGTAAACATATCGAAAGTGGACGTAAACTCGATCGAATCGCCGGCCATTGCGCCTCTCCAATCTTATATGTCTTGTGGCGACACAGTAACCGATCCGCTAGGCAAAACAATCGCGTTTGGGGCTGCGCAAGACCGTAAACCTTAGGTCATCTGAATATTGCCAACCCCGCCTCCAGTCTCGTTGAGGGCATACCGCCCGGCGCCGCTCGATCGCCGGGCGGCGGTCCCGCTCAATCGGCGGGTTCCAGATGAGCGCGCTGCTTTGACCACTCAGAAATTCCGTCGACCGGTGCTACCGCAGACGCCAATGCGCACACTCCCAGCATTCGACTTGGCTTATGTGCGGTGCGTCGATCACCCCGCCACATTTGCACCGTCCATGAAGGCCCTGCTTTTCTTTTGAGGCGCCTATCAACTCCGACCACCGATCGAGCAACTTAGCTGGCGCGCTCAACAGAGCAAGAAGTGACATGTGTTACTTGGCGGTGAAGGGTAAATCGGCAACCGGCGGTGGTTGCTGGATGCCCAAAAGCATGCCGAATAATACAGCGATCACTATGCCGACCACAATGATTTTTACGCGGGTGGAAATCACCAAAGACTCTCCCAATTTAGCGTTCCTCCTACCGCCGCTCGCGCCATTTTTCAAACTAAGACGAAACCGAAGCGTGGTCCGTGTTACCTACCATAGCCGCGACATTAAGTCCGACGACAAGCCTAGTCCGGCATTCCGCGAGAGCTGGTGCTGGTGGCAAAGTGCCGCAAGTCGCGCTTATAACTATCTGGAACAATTAAGCAATCTCCCACCGGAAAATGCCGAGCCATGAGATCCGTTCTATTAAAACCAATCCGATCCGGCTCACATATCGCAAGAGGTAAAATGGCACCTGAATTAGCTCGGCTAGGCTCAGGATTCATTGATCACAACCAGTGGCAGCATTAGCGGCGATGGAGATGGCGGACATGAAGGTATGCGCGCCAATGGGCGCGAAGAACGGCAGAATTGATGATCAGATATTCGAGTCGGGATCATCCGACATTGCGCATGGAATATCCGCCACCAGACCCCTTTGGCGCTCCATCAGCTGAAGCGACGGAACGCGCTGTTCCAATCGCCGATCATCTCAGGAAAATCGCGCCATATTGCGGCCAGATCTGTCCGGCCGGGACCTTGCCGCCGGCCTTGTCGGCCTTCCATTTCGCGCCAATCGATAGGCGGTTGGCACGAGCACACTTTCTGTGGCACGGGTTTGGGAAGTGCGGGAGGATTTAAGCAATGGCGACGTCGATCTCTAACCCGGTCCCGGAAGTAGCTCCGAGGCATGATGGTACCTATGCAGACCCAGTTCCGCCAGTTTCGCCCGAATTCAAGCCGGCTCATGTCGATGCGCTGACTAGCCCTCGCTTCCTATTTGGCCTTTATGTTTTAGTAAAACACGCTGGCTGGACTGGAATGAAAGGGCTTGGCTTACTACCTAAGCCGATTGACACCTTTATGTCGAACGCTGAAGTGTCGATCAGCTACTTCTTCACCATGTCTGGTTTTGTATTGGCCTATGTTTATCTTAACAAATTCGAACAGAAGGGGTCAATTGGTCGCTACGCGCGAGCGCGGTTCGCGCGAGTTTATCCGGTATTCTTCTTGTCTTTAATTCTTCTGCTGCCATTCGTAAATTTAGTTTCTCTCCCTCACGACTTGCCACAATTCTTTCTACTCCAGTCTTGGATTCCGCAAGCTCTGTCCGACGGATCGCTAGTGTCGAACTGGAACATGCAATCTTGGACATTGTCAGTCGAACTATTCTGCTATGTTTCTTTTCCTTGGACATTGCGCTGGTTTGAGCGGGTGTCCACTCCCGTAATCGTGGGCTTCACTGTCGCAACCTGCGTGTTGATGGTGGCGCTGCGGCTACCCGGTATCGATAAAGCAGAGCACGTGCTCTTCCATTGGCAGATCTATGTACCTTATCCGCTCCTGCGCTGGCCAGAATTTGTCTACGGAATTTTGCTGGCCATTCTCTATCGGCGCGGTGTCGCCCCGAAGAGTCCAATTCTGCTGCACGTCCTAATCGTTGTCATTGGCGTGATGTTATTCACTGTTCACAGCTTGTGGTTATATGGCCCGCTAGCGGTATTGTGTGGTATCGTTATCTTGTTGCTCACGACGAGCTCCGGAAGCAGCCCGCTGAACGCCATATTGACGCACCCTTGGGCGGTGATGCTCGGCCGGGCGAGCTATTCACTCTATATTCTGCAACTCCCGGTTTACCTGATCTTGCACGCTGCGTTTCCGACCGGCTGGTTTGGCAGGTTGGCTTATGTACCGCTGATGATCGGCGTCTCTATCGCGGTGTTCTTCCTGTACGAGGAGCCGATGCACCGCTGGCTACGAGGCGCGAAGCCGAAGAAGATGGCTGCCCCGTTGACGAGCTGAGGGACGCCCAGGAAAATCGAGGCGACAGCGTTATCGACGCGTTTCGGCTGCTCGGTGACTGGTCAGCGAGTCGGCGTAGACGTCGCGGCGGATGCGAGCGTGCGCTCTTCAGCACTATCTAAACTGCAACCCCGTCCGGCGCGACCAATCTGAGCCCTGCGCGTGGCAGTGCCGTTCGCGCGTTCGGGTCACCCATAGGAAAAACACCAGCAATTTCGCGATCCAAATCCGACGGCGCAGGAACAGACAGGGCGCCCCCGATCGTGTCCGCCCAGTTCTGAAGCATGCGTCGCCGGGCGGAAAGATATAGCGTGCTCGAGCGACGCATTGCGCTCATCGCCCCGCTACGGCAGACCAAGGCGATCTGACGCCGGTCGCGAAAAAAGGGGGCCATTTCGGGCATTCACGCCGCGATCAGCGGCACCACCGCACGCGCCGCCATCTCGTCCAATCCTTCGGTGATCCAGCGCGAATAATGCCGCTCGATCATCGCGACCGAGGTATCGTGGATTGCGGCCACCAGCCGGATCGGCAGCCCGAACCGCAGTCCGCGCACGATCGAGGAATGGCGGAGCGCATAGGGAATGGTGCTCGGCGGGACCTGCGCATCCTCGCACGTCTGATGCCACAGGCGCGTCATCTCGGAGGGCGTCGACCAGGGTCCCCGCTCGCCACGCTCCCATATCTGGGTCGTGTTCTTACGCTCGGCAGTCTTGACCTGGACATGACGCCAGCGCTCGAGCAGCGGCGCGCCGGCGGGACGTCCCGCGACCGCGGCCGCCAGAACGCCAAGCGTGTCGGCGCCGACCTGGACCCGGATATAGGCAGTCGCCTGCTTCTTGCCCTTAAACGATTCCGGGACCATCACACGGCCCTGCCCGGCCTGGACGTCGCCGACGCACATGCGGCGCAGTTGCGCGAACCGCGCGCCGGTGGCGGCAAGTAGCGTCACCAAGCGTCCAAAATCCGCGTCGAGCGCGAGTGCGGCTGCGACGATGCGGCGCACCTGCTCATCGGGGAGAACTTGGTTGTCGCGCGCCTTGGCCTTGGCGACCGCCGGCGCGTCGATGGTGAGCCCGTGCTTGATGACGATGGGCAGGTCGCCGGGCAGCGCGCGGCGATGCTCGGCCCAGGTGGCGTTGAGTGCTGCCTTGAGGTCGTTGGCGATCCGCTGGATGCCGATCCCTTTGCGCGAGATGCGCAACTGCCAGGCCTTGAGATCGGCTTCGGCGAGCCTGGCCAGGGTCAGCCGGGCGAGTTGGGCGTCGAGCAGGACGTGGCGGGTGAGCTTGTGGGAGGCATCCGATCGCACCTGGCGTCCGGCCTGGGCGGCGCGGCGCGCATCGCGCAGAGCGATATAGGCGTCGACCGCTTCGGCCACGGTGATGTCGGGGTTGAGCGCGGTTTTGACGCCGCCGCGTTCCTGCAGTTCGAACCAGTGCATCGCCTTGTCGAGGGCTTGCTTCCAATTGAGGATGGTATCGCCGTTCGCGTCGCCGACGTCGTCGGCGACGCCAAGCGAATGCTTGCGGCCATTGCCCTCGCTGCCGGGCGGCCGGTAGCGGGCGACCCAGGTGCCGGCGCGCGCACCTTTGCGATAGCCGAGGTGCTGGCCTTCGCAGACCATGCGCCAATAAGGATTGTTGCGCACGCGGAGCCGCGCGCGGGCTGCGCGGTCCTGCAATCTCAGATCGGATGAAACTCGAGCCATGTGCGGTGCCAACGATCAAAACGCGATCCATAGAAATAGCTGGATCGCGTTAGACACCATAGCACAACCGACACATAACTAATTGATTTTATTGATATCCACCGACGTCCATGACTGTCTAAAACGCCTCACTTTCACGGCTGAAACACGGGTTCGATTCCCGTAGGGGTCACCAGCGCCAAGCGAAAAATGGCAAAGATCCGCCCTTTCGGATGATCTTCCCAAAGTCGCCCCCATTTTTCGCCCCACACTTTTTCGCGGCTGTAATGGCATGGCTTGGCATGTCATTGGATTACGCTTGCGATTCTCTCCTCCCGAAAGAATCCAAGCTCGATTTCCTTGGCGACCGCTTCGGAGCTGACTCAACCCACACAAAGGTGCTGCCAGTCCAGAGCAGCTTCATCATGGGCGGAATCGGGGGGATTCTCTTTTGGCG